>Ga0129299_1000221_pt1 | contig 34294 bp, 28 predicted proteins | sample ConPoolayeCmetaG_FD_94477 | JGI IMG/M metagenome (GOLD analysis project Ga0129299, IMG submission 94477) | Hot spring microbial mat communities from California, USA to study Microbial Dark Matter (Phase II) - Cone Pool mat layer C metaG ...
CGAAGGTACGTGTCCTCGGTGTGGTGGTAACAGAGATAAAACCGCAGAAGGGACGTGACGGTGACTACTATCTTCGCGGCGTTATCGAGGGACACAATGCTACCCTACCTTTTACTATCAACGGGATTGATCATGCAGCCAATCCGCTTCTCGAGAAACTCCGCAGCCCCCTTCCCCTTGTCTTTGCAGTGTTGCCGCGTTTTGTCCGCAACGAAGAGGGGAATATCGAACGGATAGAGGCGGTGGTGAACGATCTTGCTAGTGATGTCATGTCGGTTACAGCGCACCTTGCCAGTGAATCTGCCGAGAAATGCGGGATTCTTATCGAGGCGGATGTGGAGAAGATAACCGCGGCGGCAGACCTCCTTCGTTCGCTCGATACTTCTGAGGGCGGTGCCAATGAGGTTGAACTGCCGTTTTTCCTCAAGATGCACTACCCGGAGAAAAAATCCTTCGTCCTCATGGAAAGGAAAGGCTGGCTTTCTGAAAATCGGCTCCGCCGATTGAAGAGTTGTTTCGGCGCCGATGGGTGTCGCTTTGTCCGCTGCTCTCGAAACGGTGGCGTAACGCCGGCTAATCGCCAATGATTTTGACGAGTACGCGCTTACGGCGCATACCGTCGAACTCCCCGTAGAATATCTGTTCCCACGGTCCAAAATCGAGTCGTCCGTTCGTGATGGCAATGACCGCCTCGCGCCCCATGATTTGTCGTTTGAGGTGGGCATCGGCGTTGTCTTCGATGCCGTTGTGGCGGTATTGAGAGTGCGGTTTTTCGGGAGCAAGTTTTTCCAGCCACTCTTCGAAATCAGCGTGGAGTCCCCGTTCATTGTCGTTGATGAAGACGCTCGATGTGATGTGCATCGAATTGACGAGAACAAGTCCCTCTTTCACGCCGCTTTTGGCGACTGCCTCTTCGACGTGGGGGGTGATGTTGACGAAAGCGCGCCGGGTTTTGGTAAAGATTTCTATCTCGGTGCGATAGTGTTTCATGTCCACTTCTCTCAGAGCGTGTAACTGTACTTGAACTCCATGAGTCCCTGATAGAACATAGGGAAGTCCTTCTTTTTGATGGCATCGAGAATACAGTCGCCGAAGAGCGACGATTGGTATTTTTCGGTTTCGAAGTAGATGTCAATTATCTTGCCCGATCCCGCGACGCGGACACGGAGCCACATGGTTCCCATGAGGTTGCGGTCGCCCTGCCGAATGCGTTCTTGATAGCACTGGGTAATGTTCGGAATGAAGGAGTTCATGTGCAATTGGATGACCTTGGGGTCGAGGGTTTCGGGAAGCGAGTGTTCACGCCCCGCCCAGTAGCGGGCGAGTTCGTGTTCATCAGGGGGTTCGTTGACGTAACCGGTGTCTTCAGGCCGCGGTGGCCGCTTGATGAGGCTTCCCTGTATCTGCGCCTGTCGTTGGAGGAGCGCGACGATATCGTTGAATCCTTTGTTTTTTGCCTTACCGAGGGCAGTTTCACCGCTCTTGAAGTCTATTGGGTTGATATCTGCACCGTAGGAGAGGAGCAATTTTACAATTTCTGCCTGTCCGTTCGCCGCGGCGTACATGAGCGCTGTGCGCCCCTCGATGTCGGCGTCGTTGACGCGCGCCCGTTTGTTGAGGAGCATCGTGCATATCTCTTTGTGGCCATAGCGCGCCGCATCCATGAGCGGCGTTTCTTTGAACTGATCGCCGAGGTTGACATCGGCGCCGTTCTCGATGAGGAACTCGACGACACTACGGTGCCCCTTCTTGATCGCCCACATGAGGACAGGTTCGGCGCGATCGCTGTCCACTGCGTTGACATCGGCGCGCAGTTGGACGAGAAATGTGACGACTTCGAGGTGCCCACGCTGGGCTGCCCACATGAGCGCTGTCTGACCGCGCGAGTTACGAGCGTTGATATCTCCGCCGCTGTTGTAGAACTGTTTGACTGCCGCGAGATCGCCTTCGCGGGCGGCGGCGACGAATTCGTCGATCTCTTCCTGCGTCTTGGAAACGGCTGCTGACAGCGGTGCGGTATTTTCGGCAGCAACGATGCCCTCTTCTTGTGCCGCCGAGATACCCGTACCTCCCGCCGGTTGTGTTGACGAACAGGAGAAGAAGAATCCCCCTATCACCATGGTAAGGAGAGTCGTGTACTTCACTGTTTCCTCCTTCTGGTTAGATGTCAATCTTGCGTATGATGTAGTTGTCGTAATCGCCGAGATAGGTAAAACCATACTGTTGGTAGAGACGTATCGCTTTATGGTTTTCGCGGTGTACCTCGAGTTTGCACTGGAGGCCGATATCACGCGCGGCAGCGAGAACCGCTTTCATGAGTTGGTGGGAAAGTTTTTTTCCTTGGTAGTCCGGCGCGATGCCGAAGTGGTGGAGGTAACTGCGTCGGTGATCGTGGGTGAGCCAAGCGGTTCCCACGACCTCACCGGTATCGGTGCGCTCCATGACGAGAAAACGGCCGCCGTGGGAGAGTGTTCGTTCGATGATCGTGGCATCGTCTCCGCGGTGGGCACCGCCGAGATCTGTCTTTTGCCAAATTCTCTCGATGGCACACCAATCGCCTGGACGGTAGTCGCGGATGCGATAGTTGTTCATAGATACCCTCTTAGAGAGTTGTTAGAGAACAGCCATTGCTCTCCTTCGATGCCGGCAGGGTGAAGATGATATCGTAATCGGTCTCACGGTCGGAAAGGGCTGGCTCATCATTGTACGGAGTTCCCGTGTCGGTGTCGGGTGCTGTCCAGCCGTAGGGGACACAGCGCCCTTCTTCGTTGCAGTAGGCGTTGTCGTCGCCGCTTTCGGTGTTAAGACATTCACCGCTGTTCCGGCAGGGGCGAAAGCAGACTCCTTTTTTGTCCTGCCACGAGACATGACACTTGTAGTAACGTGTTTCTTCTTCCGGGCGGCAGTCGGCGTCCGAGGTGCAGGATGCGGCACAGAGGAAGGTGCGCGATCGGGAACTGTAGATGCACTTTGCGTCGTCGGGGCACTTTTTGTCGTCATAGTCGTCGCAGAGGGTGAAACAGTATCCTCCCGGCTTCGAGGTGTCGCAGTAAGAGCCGCTATACAGGCAATCTTTTTCACTGAAACAGGGTCCTCCGGTTGGTGAGGGATCCATGTGGCACTTTGCCTCATCGTCACAGTGGTGGCCTTCGGGACAGTCTTCGTCTTTTTTGCAGTAAGGGAGGCAGATGCCATACACCGGGTCGTTGCAGTAGAAGCCTTCGCGGTTGCAGGGGAAAGAGTCGTTGCATTCGCGGATGCAGATGAGTCCGATACCGCTGCTCACAAGGAGAGAACCATCGGGGCAGGGAGACCCTTGGGGGAACACTGTGCAATAGCCGTCGCTGACTGGGTAACCGAGAAAAGAGGGAAGACAGCGATGCGTTCCGCTCATGAAGCCGTTCATAACACACTCGTTGTCCGCCGAGCAGGGTTTTCCTACGGTGATGGGGGAGGTTACCTCTTCATCAACCCAACCATCACAATCATTGTCGAGGTTGTCCGGTACCTCTTCTCTGGTGAGAAGCGGGTCGCACATCGGGTAGCCAAGTGCGAGACGTGTTGCTTTGTGGAGGTTGAGTCGCCCGTAACCGAACTTGATCGAGTGGCCGTTTTCATCCCAGAAGCCGGTCTCCGGGTGTATCTTGTCGGCACTCTGATAAAGGATGTTCACTGCCTCTTCGAGGGTAAGGTCGGGATTGAGCGAAAAGATGAAGCCAAGTGCGCCGGTGATGAAAGGGGCTGCTGCAGACGTTCCGCTGAATGATGCTGTCCAATCACCCTTGAGGCGTCCTGCCCCCGGAATGTGGGTAGTTGCAATACCGATGACTGGATAGGAAGAAAGCGATGGCGCGGAGATAGTAAGCTCCGCTCCCCAGTTCGAGTAACCTATATGGGTATCCCACGCCGACGTTGCGCCGACGACAATGAGTCGGTGCGACACAGGAACGCCGTCGCGCTCGAAAGAGAAGATGTGAGTCATCATCTGGTCGTAGTTTACGTTGATACCTTCGTTCCCCGAGGCATAGATGATAGCGCCGCCTTTGCCGTTTCGTCCGTTTTTCATGAAGTGGATGTGTGACTCTTCCACTCCCGGCATCATCGGTAGTTCACCATACTCCGATGTGGGTCCGAAACTGCAGTTGACCGCGACGATGGAAGGATCGGCAACGAAGCGGTCGTAGGTCTTGAGGTACATTTCTTCAGTGATGACGCTTCCCTCGGTTCCCTCGAGAGCGAGCACGGGATAGATACCGCACCAGGGGCAGACGCCTGCGACGCCGATAGCATTCATCTCCGCTGCGGCGATACCAGCGCAGTCGGTACCGTGCGCATAGGCCGCAAGTTCGTACCCGGAGGCGTTTTCAGGGATATGGGGGTCAGCGCCTTCTTCGTCACGGATGGCGTCATACCCCTGGTTCATCTTGCCGCCGTCACCCACGAGGTCAGGGTGAGTCGTCACAACGCCCGAATCCATGATGGCGACTTTTGTAGCATACTTCACCGGATCATAGTGTACCTTTATCAGGAATCGCAATGCGTCCTCGAAACGGATGTCGGCGCGGGGAAGCGTTTCGATCGGGTTCCCATAGACATCGTTGTATGCACCGCGATTATGGCGTTCCCACTGGTAGTCAGCATAGAACTCGTCCTGAGGAAGGGTGAGGCGCAGACGCACCTCGCGGACAAGGTTGGGAAAGGCAAAACCACGGCGCTGTTCGACGATTTTCTGAGCGACGATGACCGAATCATCTGTTGTTGTGAACTTATAGAGTCGGTACGCAGGGAGTATCTCGACAAGGGTAAGGCCGAAGTCATGAGCCAGTTTTCGCGGATTCTCACTGCCGCGCCAGAATATTTCCGGGCGAGCAATGAAATAGCCCTGGCCATAGCGGTACACAGGAAATCCGCCGATCTCTTGACGAATGGTGTAGATTTTGCTTCCTGCCCGCCATTGTTCGATAATAGGTGACCCCCCAGCAGATGCCCCGGCAGCGACTTCGAGAAAAGCGGTAAGTTCGGGGACCGGTGTTAGGGGAATGGATGAACCATCGGATCGGTAAACAGCAGTACCCCCCAGAAAGCATGGAACCATAAATGCCAAAATAGATGCCACGTACTTCACAGCATGTCTCCCTATGCCAAAACAGTACCCTATTTTAGTATGGTACCCGGCGAAATCAAATGAAAAAGGACTGGAATGTTGGGAAAGGGGAACCGAACATCCGTGACATAAAATTTGATAAACTTCTCATCCTTGCTTATATCCTCAAGATAGCGTGATTTTCGTGAGGGAGAAATGGTATGAAAGATGTTCAGAATCAACAAGACGATCGGGGATTGTCGGTAGATATGGTCGGGGTGTCGGCTATCCGCTATCCCATCATCGTCAAGGACAAACTGCGGGGAACACAAGAAACGGTAGCGGCAATCTCCATGAGCGTCGAACTCCTTCCCCAATTCAAGGGAACGCATATGAGCCGTTTCATAGAGATACTCAACCGGCACCGGGGTGAGATAACGATATCGAATATCCGCGACATCCTCAAAGAGATGCGGAAGAACCTCTCTTCCCCCAAAGCAATGATATCGCTCGAATTTCCATACTTCATCGAAAAGAAATCTCCTCTTTCCGAGGAGCGTTCGCTCTTTCCCGTGGAAGTTCTTTTCGACGGTTATGGGGATAGTAGGCTGGGGACCAGTTTCATCCTCGGTCTCCGCGTACCGGTCACTACGCTTTGCCCCTGTTCGCGTGAAATAAGCGAGTTCGGTGCCCACAACCAGCGCTCCTACATCATCGCCTACACCGCGTTCGATCACTTCATCTGGCTCGAAGATATCGTGGATAAACTCGAAGACTGCGCGAGTGCCGAAATGTATCCGCTTCTCAAGCGCCCGGACGAGAAATATGTCACTGAAAAGGCTTTCGCCCGTCCCCGTTTTGCCGAGGATGTGGTACGTGAGGCGACAGAGATACTCCATGCCGATCCGATGATTCACTGGTTTATGGTGGAAGCAATACACCTCGAGAGCATTCACACTCACAATGCCTATGCACGTATCGAACGATTCCGTGCGAAAAGACCGCTCCTCTCGGCTCACTTGCAGGTGTTCAAAGGGTTTCGTCAGAGAACCGGTATCTATTGAACTAGAAAGAACCCGGATACCACTTTGCCTCTGCCCGCTCTTCGATGAGCGCACGCCCCGAGAACTCGTAGAAGGCATTGCCGTTGTATGTCCACCCAAGGTAGGAGGAATCGCCGCCGCCGTGTGTCGTGACGAAGAAACGGTGCGAGAGCGAGCCGAACGACGTCGCCACCTCATACGGCGTGGCAGGTTTCCCTTTGCTTGGGTCAACCGGTATCCAGCCGAACGGGGGGAGGTAGACTTGCGGCCAGCGATGGTATACTTCGTCAACCGAACCATCATCCTGTCGGACGACGACTCCTGCCTCATAGCGGGCAGGAAGTCCTGCTGCACGCGCAAGAGCGATGAAGGCGAAAGAAAACTCCGAACAGGAACCGGTGCCCCGTTTGAGGACGACCGGCGCCGCATTCCAGCCGCCCGTCCGTTCGTAGGCGATATGTTCATGGAGATACTTGTGTATCTTGAAGGCAATCCAGAAGGGGTTTTTCTCGGTACCAACGATTTGCTTGACCAGATCACGTACCGTCGGATCGTTTATTTGTAATTTCGATCCATCTCTTGTGTACGCCGTGCGAATGTCAGCGGGTATTGTCTCGATTCCTTTCACCCACTCGGGAAGTATAAAATAGTTGAGATCGCGCGTTTCGATCTCGGCGAGGTATCCGAGTGCAAGCGATTTCGTCACCGGAATATCTCCCTCGACAGCCGCGAAACGCTGTCCCCACCCGTCGCGCACAAAAGAAACCTGTTGTGGGATGAACGCGGGACCTTTCAGTATACGTTGATGCGCGTCATCCTCTCCAATGGCGACATAGATGCGTCCGCGAGCGGCGGAAGAAGGACCTCGATTGAACAACGTGTAGAAGTAACTCACCGTCCGCCGGTGCGGCTGGCCAAGGTAGAAGGGCTCCGAAGAAGGAGCAATGTCGACTTCGTAGAGCATCCTTTTTTCGAAATCGAGTACCCAAAGGACGTTGCCAACACGAACAAGTCCCGCGGGGTAAGGTCCAGGAGAAGGAAAAGCCCCGAAGATGGTTCCGTCAGGCAGCGAAACGACGATGCGGTCAGTGATACGGTCGGAAAGCCAGAGGTAGGATCCGTCGAAAAAGACTCCGCTCATGTCGTTGCTCGACCCGGTGAACGAAATTTTCTCTGTACCGTCGGTCGGGTCGAGGAGCATAATCTTGTTTCCTGCCGCCGTCCACAACCCGTCGGGAGACCAAGCAAGACCGCTGGGGTCGCTTTCTAACTCACTGAGTGTGAAGTCGCTGATACCGTTCGCGGGATCGAAATGGATGAGGCGTTTGGTGTCCCTGTCGGAGACCCAAAGTCCAGTTTTGTCGGCGGCGATTCCCCACGCCCGTTCGCAGGGGAGGGGACTTGTCTCGCTGAAAGTCCCTGTCGCAGGTGAGAAGCGACGGTAGGAGCCGCTCTCACGGTCACTTACGATGATGTCGTTTCCCTGCAGGGTGAGTCCAAAGGGCTGGGTAAAGGGTACCGAAAATGACCTTCGTACCTCTCCGACAGCCGCGTGAATTGCTAGTGAACCAAGCACTACGGTGAGCGCTAGAATGGTTCGCTTCATGATTCTCCCTCCTTGACAAAACTATCCGAATAATTCGCCTATCTTTTCCAGAATATGTTCGATGATAAAAAGGTTGAGCCGGTGGAATTCGTCGGCAAATCCGAGAATCCAGAGAACGATTGCAACGAAAAGACCCACGGCGAATGCTACGGTGACTTTCTTTTTCACAGTTCGTTTTTAACGAAATCAACAGCGTTGCGGAATATCTTGAGTCCTGCCCCCTCTTCGGAGAGATCGGGAAGACGTGTCCAATGTGGGTGTTGAGTCTTCACGAGAAAGACTTCGGGATGTGGCATGAGTCCGAGTACATTGCCGCGCCGATTGGTGATGCCGGCTACGGCATACTCCGAGCCGTTCGGATTCAACGGATACTCTTGTGTCGGGAAGCCATTCTTATCTACGTACTGGAATGCAATGAGGTGGTAGGTTTTAATCCGTGCCATTTCATGTTCCGTAGCAAGAAATTTTCCTTCGCCGTGCCGTACGGCACATGCCATCAAGCCGATGTCTCGCAGGAAAGGGCTCTTGTTTTCGGGGTTTGCCCTGATGGTTACCCAGCGGTCCTCGTAGCGTGCCGAGTCGTTGTGAGCAAGCGTTACCTTTTGAGGGGCGAAGACAGTTTCGGGGTCTCCCGGTAGAAGGCCGGTTTTTACGAGGACTTGGAAACCGTTGCATATACCGAGCACAAGCCGCCCTGATTTCACGAACGAGGTGATCTGCGGACCCAACTGGTAGCGTACCTTGAGACCGAGCACTCGTCCGGAAGAGATGTGGTCTCCGAACGAGAATCCGCCGGGTATCACGAAGATTCCAAAATCATCGAGAGAGACCTCCCCGGTAATGACGCGGTTGAGGTGAGCGATAACAACACGGTCGGCTCCTGCCATCTCAAATGCCCAACCGGTTTCCACTTCGCAATTTATGCCATACCCGCTGAGTATGAGAACATTTACACGTGTCATGGTGCCCCCGGTTGCTACTCAAGTTTCTCGAGCGGCCGCTTCCATCGGCGCCACAATTCTTCACAGGGAAGACTCACGAGCATCTTCCCGCCGGTCCCGCTCACCTTCATGAACCCTGATCCATTGACTTCGCCGATGCGTCCCATCGGCACATCTACCATGATCTCTTCGAAACGTTCACGATGGGCGGGGCTTACCGACACGAGGATGCGACCATTCGATTCTGAGAAAAGGACGAAGTCATCCCGTTCGATGAGTCCCCTTCGCGGGACTTTGGTCAAGTCTATTTTCACACCGAGTCCTCCTGCGAATGCCGATTCGGCTAGAGCAACACCGAGGCCGCCGTCCGAAAGATCGTGGGCCGATGCAACAATCCCTTCTTTCATGGCGACATGCAATTTGCGATAGGCAGAAAAAAAGAGTGCGGTGTTTACTTTGGGCACCCGTCCGTAATCTTTGATACCGTGGTAGGTAAAATACTCGGATGCTCCCATCTCTTCTGCCGTTTCTCCGATAAGATAGACGATATCCCCTGGGTTCTTGAAATCCATACTCACCATCATGCCGACATCGGTTATACGAGAAATGAGAGTAAAGAGAAGGGTAGGGGGGACGGAGATCTTGCCGGTGCCGCTTCCGTAGTCGTTTTTCATGCTATCCTTGCCCGAGATGAGGGGGATACGGTAGGCGGAGCATACATCATAGATCGCCTTGTTTGCTCGCACCAGCGCTCCCAGTTTCTCTTTGCCATCAGGATTCTTTTCTTCGTCGTAAATGGGATCAGGCCAGCAGAAGTTATCGAGCCCTGCCATAAAGGAGGGATCGCCGCCGACAGATACGGCATTACGTACCGCCTCGTCTATGACCGAGGCAGCCATCCAGTAGGCGTCAATGTCACTGTAGGTCGGTTTGATACCGTGAGAAAGGACAATCGCTGTGCGGCGGTCTGGTGAGATGCGAAGCACTGCCGCATCAGCCGGCCCGTCATGGAAAGCGCCGACGAAGGGCTTTCCGGCGGATCTTCCCTGCACCTCGTGATCGTATTGGCGAACCCATGATTCTTTGCTGGCGATGTTGAGTCGTCCGATCATGTCGAGCATGATGGGGTTGAGATCCTCGTAGACGGGGAGATCCCATACATTGTTTTCACGCTTCGAGAAAACCGCCTCGAGACGCATCTTCGGCACACCATTGTGGAGAAAGTCCATTTCGAGAAGTGCCACGGGGGTCTGTTCATAGTACACTTCGAGGAGACCAGTGTTGGTAAAGGACCCGATAGCGGTAACCTCGACTTCATGGACTGCAGCGAGTTCCTGCAGGGCGGAGAAGTGGGAAGGAGGTACTGCCAGCGTCATTCGTTCCTGAGCCTCGGACAAAAAGATTTCCCACGGCTGAAGTCCCGCATATTTGAGAGGCACTTTCTCGAGATACACTATCGCACCACCCGTTGCCACCGCCATCTCTCCAACGGAAGATGAAAGCCCGCCTGCGCCGTTATCGGTGATTGCAGTGTAAAGGCCACGGTCGCGTGCTTCGAGGATGAGATCGAGCATCCGTTTCTGTACGATGGGATCCCCAATTTGCACTGCCGTTACTGGACTTCCTGGGTGAAGTTCTTCGGAACTGAAAGTGGCGCCGTGAATGCCGTCTTTGCCGACGCGTCCTCCTACCATCACAACGAGGTCGCCGACTTCGGGCCTCTTTTTCCACGAAGACTTCCCTGCCACCGTTGTCGGCATGATGCCGCCGGTCCCGCAAAAGACGAGTGGTTTCCCAATGAACCGATTATCGAAGAAGATGCTCCCATTGACGACAGGGATGCCCGACTCGTTGCCGCCGTCGCGTATTCCCTGGTGAACGCCGCGGAAGATGCGTGCCGGGTGGAGGAGGTTAGGTCCAGGTAAATCCCCGCGATAGAACGGAGAAGCAAAGCAGAATACATCTATGTTACAGATGGGCTTCGCCCCGAGGCCGCACCCAATAATGTCGCGGTTTACCCCCACGATGCCGGTAAGTGCACCGCCGTATGGGTCGAGGGCTGAGGGGGAATTGTGAGTCTCGACTTTCATTGCGAACAAGAGCCCTTCATCAATTTCGATGACGCCGGCGTTGTCGTCGAAAACAGAGCGGATCCACGGTGTTCGGGGAAGGAGGTCTTCCGTTGTTTTCTTGATGTAGGTTTTGAAGAGAGAATCAATTTTTTCCGCAGCATTAGCGATGGCGTCAGTATAGAATATCTCTGCGTTGAATATCTTGTGCTTGCAATGTTCGGACCATGTCTGGGCAAGTATCTCGAGTTCACAGTCGGTCGGCATTTCGGGGAAGGAGTGTTTTTTACGTATTTCTTTTGTGCGTGGATGGCGGTAGTAAGCCTGAATTGCTTTCATTTCCTCGCGAGAAAGCGCCAGCCCACGATCCTTGGAAAGGCGGTCGAGTTCTTCGTCTTTGATTTCGAGAGAGATGAGACGCACCTCAGGGCGCGACTTTTCGGTGACGACTGGTACTGTGGTGCCTATGCGCTCCCCTTTTTCCCACGAAGCACGGCTCAGAATACGGTATCGCTGGATCAGTTTGTTACAAAGAAGCCCTGTTGCAATAGTCTCGACTTCCTTTTGGGAGATAGCACCATTCAGGAGGAACTTACGTCCTGTATAAACGGAGTCGTGAGGGGCGAGGGTTCCTGGAAACAGGAGGTCGAAAGCCCAGCGGGTTGTTTTTCCTTCGTTGTCGGTGACACCGGGGAGGAAGCCGACCTCGATGAGCCAGTCAAAAGGAAAAGTGTCGGTGAGTTCCTCGCCGCTGTGAGCCACTTCTATGAGAGGATCGGCAAGCACTTCCCGGGTAAATCGTTCCGCCATATTTTCGGTGCATTGGGCAATATCGAGGAGATAGACTTTAAGCACGCGAACTTCGGTAATTCCGGTAATATCGAAGTCGTTAAGTATCCGGCGCTTGAGAACGACCCCGTGCGGGTCCTGCATTTCCCCTCGAAGCCCCACTTCTATTCTGAAGACCATTGCGATTCCTCATGAACGGTGGACACCGTCATTGTATAGTTAAGGATGCCGATTATTCAAGGAAAAGCGATGTTCTTTACAGGTGAGATGGAATTCCGGCGTCCCTTTCTTCGGGATGATTGCTGGGGGGAGATTCGATGCGGTAGAATGATGCCCCGCTAAAGCGGGGACGCTTCAGGAGAGTCTCAGTCATAGACCGCGGGAGAACACCGCGAAGGTGGAAAGAGGTTACCTGCAGCACTCCGCACTGGGAGAGATCACGTTCGAGGGATACGGGGATCATGTCGAATTTCCGAGTGACATAATCGGAAGAAAAGGTGTAACGACGAGTCTCGACGATGCGTCCGTTCCCTGATCCCTCATGAATACAGTAGGCCTCTCCGGGGAGACTCCTAATCTTTTCGACAGTTGGTTGTTTGTCCAAAGAAATAAAAAAAGGAATCGAAGAGGCGAGAAGCACGACAACGGCTATACGCTTGACGGTGCCTGTAGCGAGAAGCGCGACGGCAGCAGCAGCGTAAAAAATAAGAACACCTTCTCTTTCTACCTGCCGGAGGGGAATGAGGGCATAATCCGAGAGAGAGGAAATGTACTCGAGGTTTTTTGTTATGACGCGGGCAAGTGCGTCGGCGGGTATGAGAAATGCCTCCGCCGCCGAGGGGAAGAAAGGGAAGAGTGCTTGGCACGGTAGTAGACATAGAAGGAGGATCGTTGCAAGAGGAATAGTAATGAGGTTGGCGATTGGGGCAATTCCGGGGAGGAATCCCGTGAGTTCCGCAGAAATAGGGATGAAGAAGAAGTTGATGACGAGAGAGAGCACGAGTATGGAGAGAAAGGAAGAGCGTGGTATCCGATGCCAGAGTGATACGACAGCAAACACGGAGATCGCACTCATGATGAAACTCCAACTGGTGAGACTCTTGGGGATAACAGTTGCTGTCACAACGAGAGACAACAGAAAGAAGTGGATTGGATGGAGAGCAAAACCTGCCGTCAGGAAGAGGTCGAGAAGCACCACAAAAGATGCGGCACGTACCGTTGGTGTACACCATCCGGTAAGGGAAAGGTACCAGAGAAGGGCGAGTACTTTCAGAAAGAGCATAAAAAAGAAGAGAGTGCGGGGAGGTATAGTTTGAAAAAGGGCTAGTAACCGGGAGAGAAGGTTGAGAAAGAGAAATAGCATACCGATATGGAAAGCGGAGATAGCGACGATGTGCATTGTCCCGGTTTTGAGGAAATCTGTCCGTTCCGAGAGAGAAAAGGTACGTTTTCCTGTCGCGAAAGCGAGGAGGAGTGTCGAGGAACTTCGTTCGCGCACAAACGCGGCGAGGCGCGAACGAAGACTCCGCTCGGTCGAGATTTCGAAAGAAGAGAGAAAAGGAACACCTTTCTCCCCACGGACGATGGCGGAGTCTGTGAAACGGATTTCATCTCCTTCTTTGGGAATGAGTGTTCCTTCGTGGCGGAATGTCAAACCGTTCTCGAGCCGGATGATGTCCTTGTCGGCGAAAAGAACGTTTTGCACCTCGACAACCGGTCTTGCATCGCGCAACGCTACGGCGTATCCGGCCGCCGTGAAAAAGAACGCGGCGGTGGTTATTCCTGCAAAAGAGTATTTTCTCACTATGGAGAACAACGCACAACATCCGCTCGCAATGACGAGTGGTGCACCCGCGAAATAGGCGGCGAAAAAACAGGAGACAGGAAGTATACGGAGCATTCGTATCCTTCTCTTTGTTCGGTTCAGGCTTCGTTCGGGACGTACCGAGTGACGCGGTTACGTCCGTTTTCCTTCGACCTATAGAGAGCCTCGTCAGCCGATTTGACAAGATCGTGTGTGCTTCTGGCAAGTTCTGGATAGGCTGATACCCCGAAACTGGCGGTGACGGCGAGCTGGTTGCCGTCGGCCGGCACCACAGCCCCCTGGATGATTTCGCGTATCTTTTCGGCAACTGTCACGGCTCCCTCGGCAGTCGTATTGTGGAGAAGCACGATAAACTCTTCGCCGCCGTAGCGTGCCGCAACGTCGACCTTGCGAGTCGAATTCTTAATGACACGCGCGATAAAGCGTATGACATCGTCACCTGCTTTATGACCATACCGGTCGTTGATTTTTTTGAAGTGGTCTATGTCGAGCATGATGACGGCAAGCGGTGTCCCCGATCGGGCTGCCTCGTTTACCATGTTTTCGAGGCGCTCTTGGAGATATCGCCGGTTAAAGAGGCCTGTCAGTCCATCTCTGTTAGAAAGGTTTTGCACGGTTTCGTACATCTCGATGTTGTTGAGTGCCGACGCGAGGATGTGTGAGAAAAGAGACAAATCTGCTTTCGTTTGAGGGTCCAGAGCGCGATCGGTATCGAGGAAGAGGGAGAGTGTCCCTTGCGGGGTGTCTTTGTATTGCAGGAGGAAGGCAAGCATTTGTTTGTGACGGTTGAGTTCCGCAAAGGGAGGATCAGTGAAAAGGAGATTTTTATCGCGCCGCTGATCTATGTCGCGCATCTCGGATATTTTGCCTATTTTTCCTTCCAACATTAGCATGTGAATAGAAGCAGAGTCATGCATGACTTCTGTCTTAGCAGGCACGACCGTGTCGAGTGCGAAAAGTCCCGATTCGCCTTCAGGGGGACGGTAGAGTATGCCGCGGTGTTCTCCGTCACGGTGTTCGGTAACGAGAACGGCGGCTGCGTCAGGAACGAAGTTGAAAACAGACCATGCCGAAGCATTGAACAAGCGGTCACGGCTGAATGAGTTGAGGATCTCGCGTGCTCCACGGAAAAGGCGCTCCTGCCGTTTACGTTCCACGAGGACTCGTTCGAACGTCACCGCCATTCGGAGCAAGTTGATAATGTCCCCTTTGAGGGGTCGCAGGGTTTCGAGGAAGAGGTGTTTGTCTCCCGTGTATCGCATGTCTGCAACAATGACGTATTCGGGGGCGGATTCTGTATCATCCGGTTCGAAAAGGTTGATGGGAATATAGGCACGCATGGTGTATTCCGGCAGGAGAGGGATATATTCTTTTTCTTCGAGAACCGTTACACATGGAATTGGACGCTTGTTTTTGACGGCGAGAAAGATGAGCCCTGTGAGAGGAAAGATGAAAGTTGACCCGACGATGAGCCCTTCTTCTCCGCGAATCTCGATAATCTTGAGAGAGAGGGGAAACCCCTGCCATGTGTGCATCCGCTCACAGTACGTTGAGAGGGCAAGAAAGGGGTCCTCCACAGCAGAGGAGGCGCCGTTTGCAGAAGGATGCCGTGACACAGAGATTCCTTTTTTTTCAGCCCATATATGTGCGAGGATGTCAGTACGGTCGGCGAAATAGACAACGAGAGAAGTAAGGAAGAAAAGAGAAAAGAGAGTGAAATCGCGTGCATCATTGACCTTCCCCGGGATGATGAGGGAGATGAGAGAAAGCATCACATACCACGGGTAGTGTCCCGGCCGGTGGCGTGTAACGAAAGGCAGTGCTGCAAACAACAGGGCTGTGGCGGGAGAATGGATGCCCCACATGAATCCGTCCGCGATGTGGACGATTACCGGGAGAAAAGAGGGCACTGCAGGGGGTACTCTTTCGATAAGAGAAAGGTAGAGGTGAAGCGCAACGAACATCCCCCATAGGGTAATTTGCATGGCGATAGAAGGGAAAAAGGAAGAGACAACGATAAAAAAAGCAGGGATCGCATAAAGGAAGGGAAGCGACCTAATCAGTCGGGTCATAGAAAACATATTGATCGGAGCGTAACAGACGGTATTTAGTGAAAGCCATTTTTTCGATGGCATGCCTATCATTCTTGATTCGCGCGATGCGCTCTTCGAGTTCCCGCAGACGATGTTCCGAAGCGGCGTGTTCCTTCATGAGGCGGTCGATCACTGCTTGATTGCGGTTTATTTCACGATAGATATGGTACATATCTGCAATCACCGCGAATGTGATTATCGCAGCCACCGTTAGGAGAATTGCAAAAAACCAGCGGGTCACCGTTTACTCCGCGTCGCGATAGCCACTTCCCGGAACCCCAATCCTTTGATCATGTCGAGCACCATTGTTACCCGACCATGCGAGGTCGAGACATCACCTTTAACGACCACAAGATACTTGTTCCGTTCCGCGAAGTCAATGGTGCCAAGCATTCTTTTGAGTTCCTCGGGGGTAGTCGCCACATCGTTTACGATGAGGTGCCCCTCTGGGGGAATCGCTATCTCGATCCGGCGTGTATGTTCTATCGGGTTGCCGGTTTTCGCCTCGGGAAGGGTTACCTTGATGCCTGATTCGCGGAGAAAAGAACTAGTCAGTGAAAAGAAAATGAGGAGGGTGAAGAGGACATCTACGAGGGGAGCCACATCTATGATGAAGTCATCTCGCGAAGTGGGACGTTTCACTTTGATCATGGGGCATTCCCGATCTTGGTGCCTCGAAGCGTATTCTCAAGTCTCTCCGTAATAGTGACCGATATGATTCGTCCACGATCGGCGGGAGAAGATTTTTCGATGTGCACAATTTGATTGTGTTCGTTGCGTCCCATCATGGTATCTCCTGAGGGACTTTTTCCTTCAACGAGTACGCGGACGGTTCTCCCTACAAAACGGTTGCGTGTGACGGCCATGATCTCCTTTTGGACGGCAAGGAGACGGTGCAATCTGTCATGTTTTTCATCTTCCGAAACTGTTTCGGCAACCTGAGCCGCTGGGGTCCCGGGACGGGGAGAATAAGCAAAGGCGAATACGGTGTCGTAGCGCGCCTCTCGTATCAGCTGGAGTGTCGCAGTAAAATCCTCCTCCGTTTCTCCGGGGAATCCGACGATAAAGTCGCTCGAAAGAGAGATGTCAGGACACCATGATCGTACCAACGATATTTTTTCGAGATAGTCGGCGACCGAATAACCGCGCCGCATACCTTCGAGAATACGGTCGCTCCCCGATTGTGCGGGAAGGTGAAGGTAGGGCATGAGCGAAGGAATATGAGCGAAGGCTTTTGCAAGTGATACGGAGAAGTCCCGGGGGTGCCCTGTTACGAAACGAATTCTTTCGAGAGCAGGGACTGAACCAACGCGGTAAAGAAGATGGGTGAAATCGGTTTTCGTTTCTTGGTCGTGATAAGCCGTGACATTTTGGCCAAGGAGGGTAATTTCTCGAACACCTCTCTCAACGAGCGAAACAATTTCTCGAATGATGTCGTCAACCTTCCTACAGATTTCGGTGCCGCGAACAGAGGGCACGATACAATAACTACAGTGATTGTTGCATCCATGCATAATCGTCACGAATGCCGCGCAACACCCATCCCATGTATGGCGATAGTCGGGGGGAAATAGTTCCGTGGCGCTAAGAGAGGCGGGATCGGTGCAAACGAGAGGGGAGGTGGGATGTTCTACAGCATCGGGGATTGCAGACTCTTGACCTGGACCGAAGACCCCAGAAACGAATGGAGCGCGCTTTACGATCTCGTCTCCCAGTTGTTGGGCGACACACCCCATGACGAAGATGCGGAGAGATCCGTTCTCAGCCTTTTTTCGGAAACGGCCGATGAAACTAAAGAGTTTTTCCGCCGGTTTCTCGCGCACCGAACAGGTGTTGACGATGAGCAGGTCAGCCTCATCGGGGGAGAAAGATGGGTTCCACCCTCGGCCAACCAAGAGTCCGTAGACTCTTTCCGAGTCGTACCGATTCATTTGGCATCCGAATGTGTGGATATAAAAAGAGCGTGTCATACAAACGTGGAGAGAAAGAAAAAGGGAGGAACTCTAAAAGAGGCGATACGAATAGCCGCTGACGAGGTAAACGAATTGTGGGCCAAAAAGGAAAGCCTGTCCCAAACTATTGACGGCAGCAGGCCCATCGAGGAGGGTACCATAGTTGTTATCATCGGTAGTCGAATTTGTTATACTGTTGCGGACTGACGCAGTTAAACCAAATGTCGTATTTCCATCCTCGCTTTCCGCGGAAGCGCGCACCTCCATCACGAACATTTGCTGCATTGCCCTATAGTTGTGTGCACGCCGCACCGTCTCTCCGTTCCCACAGTTGATTGCGGCATATTGGGCAGCATAGTTTTCCGGGGAACTGATGGGAACCATGGAAGTGTATGCACAACGGATTGATGATCCGTACGAGAGAACCTTCCATGACATCTCGACAGGGTTTGGAGAACCATTGTTCTTCCCCAGGACAACGAAACTATAGGGGCTCATTGTCAGATCTTGGTCGTTTTTCGCTTGGAGGAAGCCACCTGCAGTGACCACGACGATATCATTTGCAGGTCCTTTGTTCTCGTTGTCCCATTTTACCCGGGCGGCGCCCTGTCCTGCCAATGTAAAGCAGATACTCCTCCCATCGGGTTCTTTTTGACAACCAGCATTTTCCAGCGCTATCTTATGGGAACCGTTCTCGTCTACAATCTCGGCAAAATCTGCGTTGTTGTCATCATACCCCACGAGATCGTGGTCCGAAGGATCGGTAATATATTTCTTTGCCCCGCCAAAGACGAGGATGGCGGGATGGAGGTTGCCTTGGCTATCTGTCCACGAAACATCAATCATGCTGTGAAGGCACCGTCCGCGTGACATATCACGCCACTTCGAGATAATCCCCGTTCTATCCACTTTGATGATATCAGTGAATGCCGTATCACTATTACACCCACCGCTAATATAGACCTCTCCATTTATGGTGAGTGACCGCGCAAGGGCTCTTCCTGAAAAAGAATTTTTCGTTTCTATGGCATCAGCCACAGGGTTGAAGAAATAGATTTTGTCGCTGTATCCATTCTGTGTCTTTCCAAAGGCGATCACGACGCGTCCCTCAGGGGCATTTACCATGTCGAGAAAAGCCATGGTGTGGTCTTTTACTGCCTCGCGCAAATCGGGTCCGTTGCTTACCTTGAGAGAGGACATGTCAATGAGATTCGTCTTTTTCTCGAACGTTTCGCCTCCAGCAGTGTAGTGTGACCCACCGGCAAGGAAAATGCGGCCATCTTTGAGCGCTATCGCCGCCGCTCCCGAGGGCGCTTCTTCAGGGAGATAGGTGACGAGCGAATTGTTCGCCAGCGTCTTGCTCGCTTGGTTTGCCGTATGGTCTTTTACAATCCGTACGAAATCTCCCGCTAGTCCCAGGAAGACAGCGATGGTGTAATTCTTGTCCTCTTGGTAATAGACTCCTTCTGTTCCGCCGCTCAGTTTGACCTTCTCGTTGCGGTTGGTAACTTTCACGAAGAATTTGTAGTAACGGTTAGTTCGTAAGGAACGTGCAAATTCTTCTTCGCCAGCCGTGGAAGTAACTCTGAAGGTTTGAGTCGAGTCGAGGGTGTAAGGGACTGCCAGCGATTCAGTCGAAAAGATAGAGAATTCTATGGTATCGCCGGGAACGATACAGAAGTCGTCAATGAAACCGTATCCGGTGTATTTCGAGCAATCGGAGGAGTTTACTACGTCGTAGGGCAACTGGAGGGTAATTTTCAAGTTGCCGGTGTCTTTCTGTCCGCACGCTGTCGTGAGGAGAATAGTCATCAGTACCAGTGCGATTCTGAGAGCGTAGATTATCATATTCATGATGAAACCTCCCTGTTTTCTCAGTCTTTCTCTTGACGTCATTCTCTATCGCATCCCAATTCATTTCGAGGGAGCACTTTTCCATACAATGACGTTCCCCTGCGGGGGTTCGGTTCTCGTAAGGAAGTAGATTCCGGTTCCTGCGCCGGCGATAGCGATAATGGTGACGGTAGCGATGAACCAGGTTGTCTCATAGAATGGTACTCGTTTGATTTCCGCCATTGACGCTTCTTTCTGGTCGTCTTCTTTCTGCTCGATATTCTTTTCAAAGTAGAAGTTCTCTCCCACTTTCAGGTTGATCCCTCCGGGAGCGGAGGACTTATCCTGTGCATAGAGAGACATGTTTACGAAAAAGGTCACCGCCACCAATGTTGCAACGATTTTCGTACGGTAATTCATGGCTCACCTATATTGTCTGTAAACACCAAACATCTGCGCTACGCATAACATATCCGGGGGAATGAGTCAACAATTTTTTTTGTATGCCTCGTCCAATCGGAAAGGAACCTATGAGGCTCACTCTGTTTCAATCATCAGTTCCGCAATGACGTTCTTCAGGTTGGGGATAGCGAGGCCGGCAATCGAAAAGAGCCGTTTTTCCTGATACAACTCTGTGAAGTCAACCACAGTAAAGGTTCCTCTAGGGGCTGCTGCGGCATCGGCGGCGACAAGTTGGTTCGAGATGAGTTTCTTGATTGCCTCTTTATGTTGCCGCATGATGGCGAGTCCCGCCGTTTCGCGGTGTACCGCTTCCTCCGGCTTGAGGGGATTCTTGATCGAGTGGAAGATACGCCCTTCCATGTAGATGAGAGTGGAGATGGTGTTTCGATCGCCGGTAGAGAGGACTTCCGTCTGGATGTGGAATATCTTGTTTTTGTGCCTGATGTTTGTGTTGAATCCGGGGAAGAGCGACATTAACGTCAAGAACCAGTGTACTTGCTAATGCGGCGCCGGCGGAAGTGAAGACGGCGAGGTTTTGGTTCCACGCGTTTTATGGTTATCTTACCCGCCGCAATCTCGCGCAGAGCAATAATAGGTTCTTTGTTGTCTTTCACGTTGGGGATGAGGGGAGGCTTTTTTTCGAGCAACTGCCGCGTTCTTTTGGCTGCAAGGATGATGAGTTCAAGGCGATTAGGAATTTTTTCGAGACAATCTTCAACGGTTACCCGTGCCATAGATACTCCTCACTCTCAACAGTAACAAAAGTGCATACTAGCATAGAAGGGCGATTTTGCAACTTTTTATTAGGTTTGGGGGAAATCCGTTACTGGAGCGGCTTGACGACCTCGATGACTTCAGGAAGATCCATGCCGATTTCCTTGAGCCACGCGATCGTTGGCACGCCGTTGTTGTTCCAGCCGCGCCGCTTGTAGACCGCATCGAGCAGTCTTTCGTAGCGTTCGGTGCGGTACTTCCGGTGCGCCGCCATCTTCTCTTCAGTGCTCATCTTCGCTACTTGTTCAGGGGTGAGACCGAGCCACTCGACGAGTTGTTTGTCGTAGCGCTCCTGCCGTGACTCATATTCGCGCTTGGTGACCGGGCCGCAGGCGCGGTAGGGTTGGGCGTCGTGTTTGCGGAGGCCGTAGCCGCGGCGGATGTTGAAGACGCGCTGGAAGTTGTAGACACGTGCCGACTGGCGGATGAGCTCCTCCTTGTCTATGTTTTTCCCGGTCACGGCGTTGAAGACGGTCACATAGTTATCCACATGCTCGGGCACCTTTGCTGCCTCTTGTGGTGCGTACTTTTTGTTGTCCGCTGGTTCGACATCGTTCCACGGCAGTTTGCAGAATCCGCAGAGTCCGAACCAGGTGCGGAACTTCGGGAAGTAGTAGAGCGCCTCCGCCTTGTCTTCGAACGAAGGAATCTGGTTGTTGACCATGTCCATAAAGATGAGCCATGCCTCGTCGTGCTGTGGCCCCTTGTTGGTCATTGCATAGCCGCCCTGCTGGGCGAGTGATTCTTTGGACATGTACTGTGAGTACTCGAGCCCTTTGTTTTCCATGGCGATATCGTTGATGAACTGCGGGTCGCCCCAGCCTTGCTCGATGAAGTAGTTCTTCATCCAGCGGACACCTTTCCCGGCGATCTTACCAAAGCCCTTGCCGCGGGCGACCTGATGAATGAGTTCGAGTGCCGCCGCCGAATTGCCGAATCGTAGTTCAAGACCGCCAGTCCGTTCGAGGTTGAGGATGCCGTTCTCGAAGCACTCCATCGCGAAAGCAGTGACGGTGCCCATTGTGATGGTGCAGATGCCGTAGGTGTCGCAGTAGAAGTTTGCCTCGATGATATGGTAGGGGTCATAGATACCGCAGTTGGAACCGAGTCCTGCCGCAGTTTCGTATTCGGGGCCGTCCACGGTGACTTTTTGACCTTTGTAGGGGCCGGTCTTCAGTTCGAAGCCATCGACCGCTTTACAGCAGGACATGGCACAGCCAAACCAGCAGCCGTCGAGATCGCGCCACTTGCGATTGAAGAGATCTTTGAAGACATTCGAGTGAATCTTGTTGATGTCGGCGCCGATGTCGGCCCCTCGACCGAATTGGAAGTTGCAGGTGGGCAAAAGGTCGTAGGCATCCATAATCTCCATGAGGTGTGCCGTTCCTTTGTCACGCATCTCGTTCTGCTGGTCGTCGAGCTCTTTTATCTCTCTGGTAAAGCGCTGGCCACGCTCGATAATCTTGTTGAGATCGGCGACATTGTTGAGGTTCGGCTTAAGGCCGTCTATCTTGCAGACGAGAGCGAGGATCTTTTTGTCTCGAAAGACGGTACCAAGACCACCACGGCCTGCCTGCTTAAAGCGAACCACTTTCCGGCGCGGGTCATAGAAGCTGAAGTTGAGCATACCGATGTAGGAGTTCTCGGCGGCACTGCCGGAGGAGACCACGGCGACATTCACCTTGTCTTTTTCATCTTTCGCAAAGCGTTCGGTAAGCACCTCGGCGAGTAGGTGGCTGTCGCGCGGGAGGTCGGGGGATGCCTTCTCGATGGTGACGGTGTGTTCGGGACCATTGATGATGATGATGACATCCTCCGTCGCCTTACCCTGCAGTTCGAGCGCGTCGAAGCCGGCAAACTTCATGTAGGGGCCGAAGTAGCCGCCGACATTACTGTCCATGACGCTGTCGGTCTGCGGCGATATCGAAACGAGGAGCGACTTGCCGGCACCCGAGTACTGGGTGATGCCGGCGCAGGGGCCGGGACTGATCACGATCTCGTTCTCTGGGTCGTTCCACTTGGTCCGCGGCTTGGTGGCGTGCCAGAGGAGGTAGAGGCCGAACCCCTTGCCGCCGATGAACTTGTCCTTCATGAGTTGAGTAACCGGCTTCTCGGTGCACACACCGGTCGAAAGATCAATGTGGAGGGTGCGGTTGTTGTAACCTTTTTCGATACGGCCGGGCTTGTACTCCCAGCGGGTGATCGTTGTGTTGCTCATCAGATCTCTCCTTAATGGCAGTTATTGTCTGCTTCAAGAGGAGGATAGGGGAATCATGCTTTTTTTCAAGGTTTCTTGAGTAAGTTTGTGCCAAGTTGCATTTTGTATAGTTATCCGATAAAATGAGTAGCCATAGACAACAGATACGGGAGGTTGATGCGTTTTGTTCTCTTTAGTGGGTTTTTCTGTCTCTGTCTCTTTTGGATAGCATTTCTCTATGCCGCCGAGGCACCGCGTTATCTCGTTCACCGCACCGGTAACCTTGTCCTTTATTTCTCGCGGGATCTTGAACCGGGACTTATCCCTTATTTCATCGAAAGGACCGAACTGGCGGAGCGGTTTCTCGCTTCGCTCTACGGATGGAAAGCCGATCGGCGTATTCCCATAGTGTTCGACCGCGAATTTGATGACGCGAACGGCTGGTCCCAGGTATATCAGAAAGATGCCATCCGGCTTCTCATCTATCCGCCGGAGGAGTTCTCGGTGCTGGCAAACCACCGCGACTATGTGCTCAACCTCATCGTACACGAGTTGACCCATTCTCTCCAGATCGGCCTCGTTAGTGGTGTTCCAAAGTGGATCAACTACCTTTTCGGCAACCTCTTTTATCCGGCGCAACTCTCTCCCGGTTGGTTGTTGGAAGGGGCGGCAGTCTATTCCGAGTCGGCAATAGACGGAACCGGCCGGCTCCATTTTCCTTTGTGGCGCTCGTGGTTCGATTCTTTCTTCCAAAAAGGAACGGTTCTTTCCTTGAGCGAAATCTCTGGTTCAACCGATCACTGGATGAGGGGGCATCTGCCTTATTTGTACGGCACCTTTTTTTATGACTTTCTGATGAGACGCCACAGATCTGAAGCGTTGGCTGCTTTCTTTGCCGCGATGTCTGACAATGTGGTGCCGTATCTCGACGAGGTGGAGGCAAAAAAAACCTTCGGCGAGTATTTTTGGCAGGCATACCGGGCATTTCTCAGTGAACGGCGCGAACATCTTTTTGCGCAACCGCGGCCGGCGCAGGAACCCCAAGAGATAGGATCCCGTTTTACCGAAGTGGTGGTGGATATGGGGAGAAACGACCGGTATGTGTACATGGGGTCTCGTCAGGGAACACGGGCAGTCTATGCGTTCGACGGCCGCGCCGAGGAGCGCTTGTTTATTCCTTCTGACGCGCGTCAGTTCGCTGTCGGCGCCGACGGTCGCTACCTCTTCACGATCCCGCTTCGCTCCGATCAGGACCGGATGAGGACGACGCTCGTATCGGTGGATGCGGCGCGGGGAGAGATCCGGCGCATCGGGGCGGGAGAATCGGCGACTTATCCTTTCTTCCTGCCTGACGGGATCGGCTGTTTCACGGTGACCGACGGGAGGGTGACGCTCCGCCTTTACACCCCCGATGGCGTCGAGCGTCGAGCGTACCCGCTACCAATGCTTGATACGGCACACACGCCATCACTCGACCCGACGGGGAGCCGGCTCATTTTCACCGGAAACTTGCGGGGAGCAACTAAAGACATTTTTATCCTTGATCTCGACCATGGCTCTCTGGAGCGTCTTGCCCTGCCGGGCAATCAGTACAGCGCCTCGTTTATGAAAGACGGACGCATTCTTTTCAGCAGTGACGAAGGAAATCGTATCATACCCTTCCTGTTCGATCCGGCAACCGGCGAACTCTTCCGTCTTTTCGACCCCTTGTTCATGGCTCTCTATCCGCGAGTCATTGGTGACCGCCTTTTTTTCATCGGGTTTGACAACGATGGATACTATCCGGCTTCGATCATGTTTCGTCCGGAGTTTTTCGGCGAGACGACCGACCGTTTCGAGCCCATCACTGTGGCGGCGGATACAGAGCCATCTCTTTCTCTCGACCAGGCATCGGGGTGGGAAGGGATGTGGCCCACGGTGCTCGTTCCCGACTACCGTGCAAGCCTCCGTATGCAGAAGATAGGCGCAACCATTTTGGGAGAGGGAGATACTGAACGGCGCGGCTACTCGCTCTATTTCGGGAAGACCTTCGATGCCTCCGACCGCTATGAGGCACGCCTCCAGTACTATGACCGGGATCTCATGCCCGGTTTCCGTTGGCAGGCTTCCTATTTCTGGTATCGCGGTACTTATGGCGACCCGGAGGTGCGTATCTATCCAGGTACTTTACAGGAATTCGAAACGAACGCCTCGACGGCTCTTCACTTTACGACGCTTTGTCCGATCGGCGCAACACGTCTCTACCGCCTTACGCATTCGCTGTCGGCGAGTGTGGGGATTCATGTGCGTAACGAAACGGTATTCAATGATGTGACTGACCCGACGATATTCCCGTATGCAGCGCATGATGGCTACAGCCTGCGGCTTGGCGGGTCATACAACCTCTTCTTCGATTTTTCTCCGGGAAGTTACCTCATTTTCTCGGAGATGGACCACAGCGCCGTGCGCCTTCCTTTCAGTTTCTCGCGTGACATCCATAATGGTACGACACTTCTCACCCTGAGACCATCACTTACTTATAGTTATCTCTTCGGTTCAGCGGGGAAAGCAGGTATCGTTTCGCGCCATCAATTCTATAGTGCCTTCCTACGAGATGCACGCTTCACCATCGGGGGCGAGGAGACAGCCGTTGATCTTGCAAACATTGACTACTTTCTCTATGGTTTTACCCACTCCGTTACCGTGCGCGGCTACACCTCTGAGGCGCTTGCAGCCGCGCATCTCTATTTTTCGAATACCGAACTGCGGTACCACGTCCTCGCCATCGAGCAGGGGCTAGGGCTTGTTCCGCTTATGGTCAGAAACCTGCAGGGGGCTCTCTTTTTCGACGTAGGGGCCGCGCTCGCCGATCCCGATCCAAAGAAGGAGCGGTTCATCGCCGGAGCAGGAACCGAACTCAAGTTGCTGACCTACTGGTGGTATCGCGTGCCGCTCATGTTTACGCTTGGTGTTGCACACGGGCTTACCGGGAAGGGAGGTCTTTCGCTCTACTTTTCGATGGGAAACAGTTTCTGACCTGTGTTCCAGAAGATTCGCTGCCGAAAACTACTCGCTGAGGACGTAGAAGACGACTCGGCGGTTCCGTGCCCGGTCTGCTTCGAGATCGCTCGGCGCAACCGGTTCCTCAGCACCCATTCCTTTGGTTTGGATACGAGAAGAGGCAATATCGCGATCAGTGAGCCACAGTTTTATTGCCTGTGCCCGTTTGAGCCCAAGTTCAGGTTTTTCGTTGCGGTCGGCGTGTCCCTCGATACGCACCTTGAGCATGAAGTTAGAAGAAAGCAAAAGGTTTACCTTCTCAAGTTTGACTCGTGAATCGTCGGTAATCTCGGTCGAATTTTCCTTGAAGTAGACGATTTCAGCCATTGGAGTGCCTGTTTTGGGCTCCGGTTTTTTGGGAGGCGGCGGCGTTACCAGTACTTGAGGTTGTTTCTGGGGTGATGGAGCGGTAGCCGGCGGTTGTTTAGTAGGAGGTGTTCCTTGAGGACCCCGCGATGGGGCAATGGTAGTCGGAGGTTGTGTTGGGGAAACAGGAGGCGTTGCCCGCGCCGAAACCGGTTTCTTTTCAGGTGAAGGTGCGCCCAACTCGACCACTTTTGGTTTTTGGTCATCAAAAGGCTGTTCTGCCGTCTTTGCCGGCTGTTCAGGTTCTTTTTCTTGCAGAACAGGAGTTGGAGAAGAAGCCATTTTTTCTACCGTTGGTTCTGATTCGAGTTGCTTTTCCTCCTTCTTTTCTCCTTTTCTTTCTTCTTCCTTGTCTTCTTTTTCCGAGGGGAGTGTCCAGCCAATACCAAGGAAGAAGCGCATCTGAGGTGTCGCAAAACCATCACCGATGCCGGCCCCGCCCCCGGCGAAGAGAGAGAGGTTTGCCGGGTCATATCTCCAGTTCACAGAGAGAAACGTTTCCATCGGCGATTCTACTCCCTTTGCGAAACTCTTTCCCGCCGTTGTCGCTGCGGTGAAACCTGCAGAGAAACTGAGAATCTCCGGTATTGCAGATGCTGTTACGTGGGCGCGAAGCCCCACCTGATCGGCAATCCGGAGAGAGTTGATAGTCATATCGTTTTGAGTGTACCGATAGAAGAGGTTAAGTCCTCCCGAGAGCCAGCGTGAAGAGAGTTCGGTTGCGAGAGTAGGAGAGAAGGTGACGCCGTTGCTTCCTGAAAGGTTATGAACGAATTGTCCTGTCGGGAAGGTTGTTACCGGTACGAAGGCAAGGGAAAAGAACGTATCCTCGGTGCGGAAGAGTCGTGCCCGCACTGCGAAACGGATGTCTCCGAGAGATCCTTTGGGAAGCCCGTCGGCATCGTTCCAACCTTCTCCACTCTGGAACATGATCGCTGGTATCGAGAGTCCGAGGTCAACCCATTCGAAAAGTCCGAGCGATATCGCAAGGTCGGCGGTCAGGTGGTCACCGACTACTGTCCGAGTCACTTTATCAGTGGCAGTATCAAAAAGACGGATGGGATTTCGCTCGTAGATGAAAGAAAGGTTGAGCCCTAGTGAAAGGTGCTCCATCATGCCGGCGCTCAAAAAGGAAGTGGTGTCGTTTGCGAAGGGCGATGGTTTGTAGTTCTCAGGGTCGGTCGTGGGACCGGCGGCTATGAAGAGAGGGAGAAGTGCCCCCAGTAAGAGAGCGTATATGCCGTGTCTTGTTTGTTTCATAATGGTCGTTCCCTCTTCTCGTGTCGGTTAGTGAATCACTGTACAGCGTAAGCCAAGGAGACCAAAGAAGAAAAGGAGAGAAAGCCAGAATGTGGCACTGATGTCGGGACGGCTCTCTGTTTCGACCACCGTAAGTGAACAACCATTGCCTCCGGTCACCTCAATCTGATCAGCCTTTGCGCCGTCAGCGCCATTGCAAACATAGCGAGTAGAGGTAATTTCCTCTGGGTCGAGTGTGCCGCTGTTGTCATAGTCAATACCGCTCTCTATCTTGACTCCTCCGTGTGCACAATTTTCTCCAGGTTCTTCGGGAGACGTTTCCACGAGCGCGTTCGAACCATCAACACCGGCTTCTCCTTGTTCGCCGCGGTCACCCTTATCGCCTTTGGGACCGGTTGCCCCATCTTCTCCATCGGTACCATCGAGACCGTTGCATACGTATTCGACAGAGTCTATCTCTTCAGGGTCGAGAGTACCGTCGGCATCGTCGTCAATCCCCGCTTCTATCTTTTTGCCACCGTTCGCGCAATGCTCACCAGCCGGTTCGTCACTTACCGCCACCAGCGCATTCTTTCCGTCCTTGCCATCTTGACCATCATTGCCGTCGGTGCCAGCAGCACCATCGGAAACGGTCACGGAGGTACCATCTTCGCAGGAGATGGTTTTTGTGCCGTCTCCGTTGTCCGACACCGTACATGAGGTTCCGTTGGCTCCATTCACACCGTTTGCACCATTGCAGAGGTAAGCGGTGGTCACTACTTCGTCTTGGTCGAGAGAATAGTTATCATTGAAATCAATACCCGTCCGGATACGAACACCTCCGTTGCCAAAGGCATCGCAATTGTTGCCAACAGCGTTGTCTACAGTCGTAATGCTGTTGTGTCCACTTGCGCCGTCAGAGCCATCGGCGCCGTTGGTGCCGTTGATACCATTGCACACATAGTCGGTGCTGCTGATTTCTAAGGGGTCGAGGGTGCCATTGCTGTTCGCATCCAGTCCCGTTTCTATCTTCTTGCCGCCATTGAGACAATTGGACCCCGCAGGCTCATCGGTGACTGCCACGAGAGAGTTGTACCCAGTGCCGTTGGAGCCATTGACCCCATTACATACGTACGTTGAGTAAGAGATCTCACTGGGGTCAAGAATGCCATCATCATCGGTGTCGGTCCCCGTTTCTATTTTTTTCCCACCATTTACACAGTTTGATCCTGCCGGTTCATTGCTTACTTGTACGAGAGAGTTGTGCCCGCTCGTGCCATCAGAACCATCATTCCCATTGCATACGTAGTCGGTGTTCTGAATTTCTGCTCCGTCCAGAATACCGTTGTCATTAGTGTCAAGTCCTGTTTCTATCTTTTTGCCACTGTTGGGGCAGTTTGTCCCCGCTGGTTCGTCAGTGACCTCAACAAGGGTGGAATGACCGTCTGTGCCGTCCTGTCCGTCGGCCCCTGGGGCACCATTGCAGACGTACGAGGTAGCAGTAACTTCACCAGCGTCAAGTACTCCGTTATCATTGAGATCTATCCCAGTTTCTATCTTCTTCCCACCATCAGAACAGTTCGACCCTGCCGGTTCGTCGGTCACAGTTACGAGAGCGTTGTGCCCATCTGCCCCGTCGGTCCCGTCGGCACCATTGGTTCCATTTTTGCCATGGCAGACGTAGGCAGTCGAATCAACCTCTCCATCTTCAAGAGTTCCGTTATACGCTGTTCCGCCTCCGTCTCCGTTGTCGAGACCACTGCGGATGCGGATACCACCGTTACCAAAGGCATCGCAGTTTGCTCCTACCTGGTCGTCGGTAACGGTGATGGAGGAGAATCCATCGCTCCCATCAGAGCCATCTTGCCCGTCAGCGCCATTCTGCCCGTTGCAAATGTAGTCAGTATCAATTACTTCACCACTGTCGAGGACGCCGTTGTCATTGAGGTCAATCCCGCTTTCTACCTTTTTGCCCCCGGCGGTGCACTGAGAACCCGGGCCTTCGTCGGTGATGGCCACAAGGGCATTGTGCCCGTTTGTACCATTCGAACCGTTTGCTCCCGGTGCACCATTGCACACATAGTCAGTGTCGAGGATGAGATCATCATCGGGGTTTGTCGGGGTGTTGTTGTCATCGAAGATCTCTATCTTTTTTCCGGCGTAGGCGCAGTTTGCTCCTGCCGGTTCATCGGTGACCTCAATGCGCTGTCCGGCAAAGAGCGTGCCGACGGTAAAGAACAGAACAAAAACGAGCACTGTTTTGCACATCTTCATAGTTTTCCTCCTTTCTTTTCTTTAAAGAAGAACCGTGTTTTTTCATCCCTCACATTATACTTTACTTCTCGGCTGGAAGAAGTCAAAAAACAAAAAGGGGCAAAACTCCTGCATAGCGAGGTATTTTTCATGGGGCGAGGAATACAGCAACACGCTCTATGTCAGCGTAGTCTTTGACTATCTCCACGAAACGAAGGCTCGTTTCTGCGGTTCGTGCGAATTCCCCGCCCCGTATCCCGAGTTCCAGCAACAGGGTACCCTTCGTGGTGAGGTAGTGATGTGCCGCAGCAAGAATTCGGCGTGAGACGGAAAAACCGTCGGTCCCGCCATCGAATGCGAGACGCGGTTCATACGCACCAGGAGTACCGGTGAGAGCCTCGAGTTCGCTGCTCGAGAGATACGGAGGATTTGCGACAATGAGGTCGAAGCGTCCCGCGATGTGTTCGAAGAGATCGCTCTGGATAAAGGAAATGTCTTTCATGCGCAAAGGAAGAATTCGTTCGGCATTGATGCGCGCCACCGCGAGGGCATCGGATGAAATGTCGGCAAGGGTGAGGTGTGTGCCCGTGAAACGGAAAATGGAAAGACCAAGACACCCAGTTCCACAGCAAAGGTCGAGGATGCCAGAATCAGAACGCGGCGGGAAGCGGCGAAGCGCCTCTTCGACCACTATTTCGCTATCAGGACGCGGAATGAAGACGCGGGAGTCAACGTAAAAAGAGTCTTCGAAAAAGTATTTCCTCCCAACAATGTAGGAAATGGGCTCGAGAAGGCGTCGGCGTTCGATGAGGGCAAAAAAACGTTCTCGAAGGTGTGGCGGAACCTCCTCATTCGACCGGGCGATAAGACCCTCCCGCGTGACACCGATCACGGCTGCGAGGAGCACCTCTGCATCGAGGTGTGCTGTTTCACTGACTGGGGCAAGATGCGCTGTCCCTTCTGCAAGGCAACGTGCCACTGTATGAGAAATTTTGCTCATCCGAGTGAATTTTTGAGCAACTCGGCGTTTTGCCAGTTGATAAGTGGCTCTATAATCATGTCGAGGTCACCGTCCATAATCTCTCCGAGACGGTACAGGGTAAGGCCGATGCGGTGGTCGGTGCAGCGGTTCTGGGGAAAATTGTAGGTACGTATCTTTTCGCTTCGGTCGCCGGAACCGACGAGGGAGCGACGCTGTGATGAGATTTCTCTTTCTCGTTTCTCTATCTCTGCCTGCAGAAGTTTCGCTTTGAGGAGTTCCAGGGCCCGTGCACGATTCTGAATTTGAGACCTCTCCTCCTGCATTGCAACAGTAATGCCTGTTGGGATATGTGTGATACGTACCGCCGAGTCAGTTTTGTTTACATGCTGACCGCCTGCGCCGCCGGATCGATAGGTATCTATTTTCAGGTCCTTCTCATCTATGACAATATCATCGATTTCATCTGCTTCCGGAAGAACTGCCACTGTCGCCGCCGAAGTATGGATGCGCCCCTGTGCCTCAGTGACAGGTACCCGCTGGACGCGGTGAACGCCCCCTTCATAGCGAAGTCTTCCGTAGGCTCCGGCTCCGCGCACTGCCGCAACGATCTCTTTGTAACCCCCTCCCTCTTGTCCGCTTGCGGAAAGGACCTCCACTTTCCAGCCTTTCTCCTCGGCATACCGGCTGTACATGCGAAAGAGATCAGATGCAAAAAGGGCTGCCTCGTCGCCGCCAGTGCCAGCACGAATCTCGAGAATGGCGTTTTTATCGTCCAATGGATCGTGCGGTAAGAGAAGCATCCGAAGTTTCTCTTCGAGCGCAGCGTGCTCCCTCTCGAGTTCCGGTAACTCTTCTTCAGCGAGAGCAGTTATTTCGGGATCTTTCTCTTGGCGCAAGATCTCGCGGTGCCCACGTATTTCTTCGTCAATCTTTTTCCATTCGTCGTAAGCCGTAACAATATCTTTGAGATGAGCATATTCTTGGGATAGTTTTTTGAAACGTTTCAAATCGGCAGTTATCGTTGGATCCGACAGTTCGTGTTCTATTGCGCGGTGCCGCTCGCAAATCTCTTCGAGTTTTGATCTCACGTCAGCGAGCATGGCGACTCCTCCTGCAGTACGGTGGTATCCTGGGAGAGGGATGTCCTGAATAGGCTGAAGTTTTCAAACTGTTCCTCCGTCCCATTCGAGGGCAAGGAGATTCTCCGTTCCTGCAAGTCCAGCGCTTTCGCGAGTGCAACGAGCCCTACTTCGAGCACATCGTTCGCCGGTTCACTGGTCGTGATGCGCTGGTACCAGAGTCCCGGCGCAATAAGCACGGAGAAAAAGCGGTTTTGCGGGAAGCGGTCGGCAAGTCGTTGCAGTTCGTAACTGATGCCGCCGATAGGGAAGATAAGTGCTATTTTGATGAGAATGTACAATAAGTTGTCGAGCATTTTCGACCCGGTGATCGGAGGTACGAAGGCAAAAGCAAGGGTGAATACGAAGATGGAAAGAACAATGACCGTAATCATGAAACTGGTGCCGCACCGCGGGTGGTGGGTCGAGTGTTTGCGGGCATTTTCGGGGAGCAGCTCTTCGCCTTCCTCCCACGTTCGTATTGCCTTGTGTTCCGCGCCATGGTAAGCGAACAGACGCTTTACATCGGGCATCTTCGATATGCCCCAGAGATAGAGAGTAAAGATGAGTATCTTGGCCATCCCGTCGAGGGCATGAAAGAGGAATGAGTTGACGGAAGTTTCACCTCGGATACCTTTTTCGAGGAAGTAAGCGATACCGTGCGGCAGAACCACAAAGAGAAGCACGGCGAGCACAAACGCCGCAAGTATGGTGAGAAGGGTTCCTGTTTTCGTCAGTTTTTCCTGTTTCTTTCCTTCGTCGGCTGTTTCGTTTGCCGACCAGGTGATTGCCTGTAATCCGTTGTGCATTGCTTCATAGAGGACGAACATGCCGCGTAAAAACGGTTTCCTGACAAGCGCAGGAAAGACATTTTCCCAGCGGTGGCTCCTTATCTTGAGCGAGCCGTCAGGTTTTCGCACTGCGATAACGAGGTAGTCTGGCGTGCGCATCATGACACCCTCGATAACTGCTTGTCCACCGGCATTGAGTACTCGTTTGATGGCATCGTTACTCATGAAAGTCTCCGAACCGTGCGAGGGAGAGTGGGTCTAATGCGCCGGAAGGATACGGGCACCGTAAGGGAAATGGCGAAATGACACTCGGCACCTATTTTTTAGCGGCGTAGTCGGCTTTCTTATACTTTTGTTTGAATTTTTCGATGCGCCCCGCAGTGTCCACAATTTTTTGTTTACCGCTGTAAAAGGGGTGACACGCCGCGCATATCTCGACTGTGTAGTCGCTTTCTTTCGTGGACATTGTTTGGAACTTGTTGCCGCACGTGCACGAAATGGTAATAAGGTTTAATTTCGGGTGGATTCCCTTTTTCATGGCACACTCCTTTGCCGCATACTCGAAACGAAAAAGAATCTAACCGGAAACTCCAGAAAAGCAAGAAGTTTTTGCGTTGCTGCCTGTGAACAGGGTCAAAATCTCTCCATAAAAGTAAAAGTGATTATGTTCCCTCGGTGGGAGATAAGTATATTGTAAGGAAAGAGGTGGTGATGACTCGAACTTACTCTTCCTCGATGACACGAGGTGACATTTCCCCTTTGCTACCACACTCATTCTGTGAATGGTTGACTTGCCTCTTTTTTTTTGGTAGGGAGAAAAGACATTTTGTTAATATGAGGGGATGGATCATGACGACAGGAGACATTGTGAAGATTCTTATCATCTTTGTTGTTTTGTGGGTAGGATGGAAGTTTGCCGAGCCCTATTGGGATAAGTATTGGTTTACGAAAGAGGTGGAGAAAGCGGCGACCATGGGGGTGAAGAGAGGGGAAGATATAACACGCAAGCTGCTTACGGATGCTTTTTCTGATTTCGGTATTAAGAAAACGGGCCAGGATTGCTATGTTTTCCTCGATGAGCGGAAAGTGATGACCGTGCGTTGCGAGTATGACGCGAAGGTCGAGATTTTCGGCAAACTCTTGCATACCTACCGCATGAAAGTCGAGGTTGCCAAGAAAGAAGAAATCAATAAGTTTCTCTGATAGTGATCGTGTAACGGAGAGAACATGATGAAAAGAAAGGGACTGAAAATCACCAAAGTTGTTATGACCGCCGACGAGATGGAAAAAACCATCAATCGGATGGTGCATGAGATTATCGAGCGGGTCGGGACGAAGAAGAATGTCGCGATCGTGGGTATCCGTACGCGGGGAGTCTACCTTGCAGAACGGATAGTGAAGAAGATAGAAGAGGCGGAGGGGAAAACGATTGCGTCCGGAACCATAGATATCGCTCTCTACCGTGATGATTTCTTCAAGAGTCTTGCGAGTCCGGAAGTGGGTCCTTCAAATCTCAATTTCGATGTGGACAGTGCAAACATCGTGCTTGTGGATGATGTGGTATATACCGGGCGTACTGTGCGCGCCGCAATAGATGCCCTCATGGATTACGGGCGTCCCGCAAGCATCATGTATGCTGCCCTTATAGATCGCGGCCATCGCGAGTTGCCGATTCAGCCCGATTTCGTCGGAAAAGTGATTCAGACCACCGAACAGGAAGCGGTGGCAGTGTATCTGACGGAAATTGATGGTGAAGACAAGGTCGTCATTGGCGAGAAATAGTCTCTGCGCGAGGAGAATGAGGAGGAACTAGTATGAAACACCTGCTCGGTATCGAGA
>Ga0129299_1000222_pt1 | contig 34164 bp, 30 predicted proteins | sample ConPoolayeCmetaG_FD_94477 | JGI IMG/M metagenome (GOLD analysis project Ga0129299, IMG submission 94477) | Hot spring microbial mat communities from California, USA to study Microbial Dark Matter (Phase II) - Cone Pool mat layer C metaG ...
ACTCATCAGATAGGATTTTAAATTGTTTCAAAGTAAGTTAAATTTCTCTAAGAAAGTTATGGTCTTTCGGTTTTGTAAAAAGTTAAATAGATGGTAAATTGTTTAACAAGTCTATCGAATTCAGATTTTTTAAAGCCTATAAATGATTTAAAAAGACATTTTAAGTTTCTGACTACTCTGACTACTTGGTATAGTTTCATTGGGATGGCAGTTTAATAATTAATTTTTATACTACCAATCTATCATCTTTAGAATTCCGCATAAAATTTTTAGATTTTATTTTTATAAATCTATCTTTTCCAAAAATATCTTTTATAACATTTTCTTGATAATTATTTAAATATTTTTTCATAATATTTTTAACTTCTTTGGCTTTGTTTTCATGGATTTCTAATATGACTGTTGATTGTTGGTTGTGAGCTTTGAGTGAAGAAAAGATGGCTTTGTAATATATTAAACCATCTTTTCCTCCATCGAGTGCTATCCTGGGTTCAAATACCGATACACTTTTTTCTAGTTTAGTAAATTCTTCAGACGGAATATATGGGGGATTGGAAATTATTAAATCAAATTTTTTATCCTTTAGCAGAGTATGTACCTGTTTGCTATCTAAAATATCTATTTTTTTGAACAATAATTTATGGCAATTGTTATGTGTATGATATGTTCTCCAGTTATCTTTTGCAACTTGAAGAGCCTTGTCAGAGATATCTATTGCTAATATTTTTATAATGTAATTAAGATTTGATTTATTCAGTTCGTGTAAAATTGAAATCGGAATACACCCAGTGCCAGTACCAATTTCAAGTATATTTATACATATACAAGTTTTCTGTTGCGTTTTACGCGTCACCTGTTGCGGTTTTGAAGGCTGCTTTGAGTACTTTTGAAAAGGATTGAAAATGTGGTATTCAATAAGTTCCTTGATTTCCTGAATGCTAAGATCCACTAGGGTTTCTGTTTCTGAACGTGGAATTAATGTATCTTTGGTTACTTTAAATTTTAATTCAAAAAATTCTTTATATCCTAGAATGTATGCGATTGGTTCGTATTTACTGTATCGAGTTATATAATTTATCAATTTCTTAATTTCTGTTTTTGAAAATATATATTCTGGATGTGCGATTACAAATGAACGAGGTTTTTTTATGGCATGCGAAATAAGAAGCTCAAGATCTTGATTTGTTATCAGAACTGTTTTTTGCATGTGCTTCGCTTAGTGTTAGTTTAAATTTGTATGAATTGGATAGGTTGAGTTTCAAGGACGGATGGTTGATTCAATTGTATTCGATTTATTCAATTTAGAATTGGTTGTTTCTATAAGATCATCTAAATCACCATTTAGTATTTGCTGTAGGTTATACCATGTTTTTTTTATCCTATGATCAGTGATACGGCTTTCTTGAAAATTATATGTTCTAATTTTTACAGAACGATCACCTCCTCTTATTGATTGTTGTCGCAAATCAGCACTTTGTTTATTTTGTTTTTCCTGTTCTATATCGAAAAGTTTACTCTTAAGTATTGACATCGCTCTGTGTCTATTTTTTAGTTGGGATCGTTCATCTTGGCATGATACCACTATACCAGTTGGAATGTGTGTAATTCTGACTGCAGAATCAGTTTTATTTACTCCCTGTCCACCCGGACCACCTGCTCTGAATACATCAATTTTTAGATCATTAGGATTTACTTCTACTTCAATATCTTTGACTTCTGGCAGTACTACAACTGATGCAGCAGAAGTGTGGATACGGCCTGAAGCTTCTGTGATTGGCACCCTTTGCACTCTATGTACGCCACTTTCAAACTTAAGTTTTCCATATACATTTATCCCTTCTACGAGGGCTATGACTTCTTTAAATCCACCACTGCCAGTATAATTACTATGAAGTAAATTGACCTTCCAGTTTTGAGATTCAGCATATCTTGTGTACATACGGAAAAGGTCAGATGCAAATAATGCGGCCTCATCACCACCTGTTCCTGCACGTATTTCAATTATTGCATTTCTTTTATCGTTATGATCAGTAGTAGTTAAAAGCTTTTTTAACTCCTCTTTTCCATTTTTTATTTTTATTTCAAGCCTTTCGATCTCTTCGTGAGCAAGGGTGATAAGTTCGGAATCTGATTTAATTAAATCTTTTGTTTTTTGCAATTCTTGCCTAAGCTTATTTATCTCGTCTATTTTTTCGATAATTGGTGTCAATTCACTTAATCGTTTTGATAAGTTACCTAATTGTTTTGGATCTTTTGTAATGTTTGGATCTAAGATTTTTTTATTCAGTTCCTGATATTCGTTTAGAATTTCTGAATAGTTACGTTGTTTTTCCATAACAGAATTATAACAATTAGCGAGACAGAAAGCGAAAATAAAGCTTCGAACTATATAGATTTTGGTATGAAGGGAATAGTCAAGTAGTGAATGTGACTATTGCATTTGTTTTAGCATGTCTTTTAGGGTTAGAACTTTCTTTTCAGCTGTTTTTTTTACTTTTACTTTTCTGCTTTCTCGTTTTTCTTTACTTTTTTTAAACTTTTCTGATAATAAAACTGCTTTCTTTGTTCTTTTTTCAAATTTTTTCACTAGATTTTCTGTATCAACTATTCTATGTTTTCCTGTATAAAAAGGATGAGATGAAGAAGATACTTCTACACGGATGACATAATATTTGATGCCATCAATTACTTTCGTCTCTTCTGATGTTAGCGTAGAATAAGTAGGATACTCTGAGCCAGAGGAAACATCAACAAAGACAACAGGGTTTAACTTTGGATGAATATTTTTTTTCATAATTTATTTAGTATTAAACTCGCGTTAATTATAACAGTGATAATGATAAATGACAAATGGTTGTTTTAGTATGCCTGTCAAAGGTTGGTAAGTCTTTGTCTGAAGCTGAAAGCTAAGAGCAATCCGCTTATTTGCCTTTGTGCGTGTCAGGTAAGTTCGCTTTTAGTTTTCTGTATACTGTTAACTATAAACTGTAAACCAATGCATGAAAATGTGAGTTCCCAAGTTGAACAAATCCAATTTAAGACTGCAAATTTATATGATTGTTGAGTAGAACATAGTTTTACACAGTGGCCTGATAATTGTTTAGCCACCTTGAGTTTGCTACAAGCTTACTTCTTAGGTTTAAATACTTATTTAGACTAATTTTTGATTTGATAAGACTAATACATACTAGCTTAAAGATGAGTACTATTGAATTTAAACAAAAATCTTTAAGACTTTATTTTAAAAAAAACGGTATTTGACAAATATTTTATTAAAATTTTTTAACAGTATGTAAAGTTTATGGACGGATTGATTAAATATTATAGTCTGTTGAGGCATAAATTCGGTATATTGTCCACCAAAACCATCCTTAAATAAAGAGATATTGTATAATTTATCTTTTTTATCATAATTATCACCTATTTTGGGTGATACTCCCCATTGGTCGTAAAACTTTTTTTTCATCTTTACAGCATCTCTCATTGCAGTCCATTTGAGAATATAGTTTGCCATAATTTTTCTTCCTGAATTACAAATTCCACCATATAACTCATATGCACCAATATTATCATAAAGATAAAGTATTGCTCCAATATCTTGATCTTTGTATCTGACTAAATAAATTCTTGTATTGTTCTCCTTTGTAAATTCAGCCCATATTTTTTGAAAATAATTAATTCCATACATTACATAGTTAGTTCTTTTATAAATATCTTTCATAAATTTGAAGAATCTCTCGACTGCGTCTTTTTTATCGCGTTCTAAATAAATAACGCTACAGCCATATTTCGCTGCTCTTCGTATTTTTTTTCTATAATTACTAGACATAGCCATCCATATATCATTTTCAGATTTACTGGTATCAATTATATTCGTTTGATTCGGTTGGATTGTGACTCCTGAATTTATATATCCATTTTTTGAAAATTCTTCTATTTCTTTTGTTTTTATAAGATTTGGATCTATAATTAAATGAGAAATTTTCAAGACTTTATTAGCATACTCATTTATTTTTTTAAGTAATGCACTTGATAAAGTGTCTTTTGAAAAAGGTCGAGGCATGTATCCAAAATGTGCGTTTATAAAAGGAAATTTTTTCAGAAATATCGTAAATGGTATATTACCATAAGCGAGTCGAATAGGCTTCCAACTAAATTTTTTTACTTCCCCCCATTCCCATGACTGTAAAAAAGATAAATTATTTTCCAACCAAAATTTTTTGTACAATTCTTTTGTTGTAATAGGAGTTATTTCCATAGTGTATAAATCTTAGACAATTTTTGGAGAATTTACAATTATATTATGTCAGTATCACCTATAACGTGATTAGACAAATAAGAAAGATGTATGTTGGTAGAGCTTGATTAGTTTGACTAGGTCTTATAGAGAATAAATAATCTTACTTTAAAATTTTATTTTTGCATTGGATACTTCGTAGTTTGATAAATGACAGAAATAAACTAAGGGTTAATACAGTTCTGTGTGATAGGTCTTAGATTTTTTGGGCTAGAAAAATGATGAGATTGAATATCCAAGATAGCAGGCAAAAGGTTACTTGTTATTAACAAGTTCAGTCTTTTGTTATATTATTTTGTAACTTTAGTAATTTAATGTATTAAAGAATGCAATACGTAACATTAAAATACAATTGTTGGCAACTACGTGGAATAATGGTATAGTATAATAAATTAAAAACTTACAACATAGTCGGATTACCTGAAGATGGAAAAATGATAAGCCTGCAGTGTACAGTCTTTTGCTATTTATCCATAGGTGGGTATGTTTAGGTTGTCTATCTTGTCTGATACCAGGTAGGTAGTCGTCTACAGTAACTTTTTGACTTAATTTAACTTTTATTTTATAAAAATGGAGATAAAAAGAATTGGACAAAAAGCAATATTAATCAATTCTAGATATGCAAAGATTTTAGCTTTTTCTGAAGAATTCTCAGATGAAAAGATAAATTCCATTAGTCCAGATATTGTGCTTGGTAGACAAATAGCAAATAAGTTTAGTATCTATTTACCTGGTGAATACGAAACTCATGAGGTGTGGTTTATGGGATTTCAATCTAATGTTAGTAAAAATAATGTAGATATCTATGTACTTAATGTTGATTCGGTTAGAGTAGCAATTATTTATCCTGACGTTTGTACATTAAATAAAAAACAAATAGAAAAAATAGGTATTATCGATATTTTAGTTGCAGATCTATCTGCAAAGTTAGAAATTCTTGTTCAGGTGATTTCGGAAATTGATCCAAGAATTCTCATACCAGTGAATGATGATAAAGAGAGTTTAAATCAATTAATAAAAAGTTTGGGTGTAAAGAATATCACAGAAGATAAAAAATTAAAGTTTAGTGAAGAGTTATTCACAAATGAAGAATATCAATTAGAACTTAAAAAATTAACTTTCTAAGTAAGATAGGTAAATAGGCAAGTAGGAAATAAGCTAGTAGGTGTTAGAAAACTTTAAATAACAAGTGGTAAGTGGTGAATAATGTGGTAAATATAAATGATAAGACAAAAACATTATTTGCAATTTTAAGATAGCTCTAGAGCCTACATCATTAAAATTGTGTGGAAAATGTATTTAGATGGGAAGGATTGAACCAAGAATAACATTTAGTTCTAAATGTTCAATATTTTTTGTTTATTATTAAATATAAAAGTTACGTAAATGATATGTAAATTTTTACACAAATTTTAACTCGTAGTAAGTAGAATTTTGTTACGCTCTTTAATTAAATTAATGTGAGTAGAAAAAATTAAAACTTTCCATATGTAGTTGGGTCAATCAATAACGATTCAACCTTTATACATAAAATTTAGTTAGCTTATTTCAAGTTGGATATTATGGCTTAATTTTCTCCGAATTGAACCAACATTATCTATTTTGCAAGAAACTTAAAATTTAAAACCATGGTTACTATTAAATTACCGCCACAAAATTTAGATGCTGAGAAATCTGTGCTTGGGTCAATACTCATTGATTCTGATGCAATCGTGAAAGTACTTGATATTCTAAAGCCAGAATATTTTTATGAGAGAAGAAATCAAATTATTTTTGAAAATTTTGTCAAATTATTTGAGAAAAACAAACCTATTGATGTTCTGACGATAATTGATCTCCTAAAGAAGCAAAAACAATTACGAAATGTCGGTGGAGCAAGTTATATTTCTGAACTAGTTTCTCTGTTGCCTACTAGTGCAAATATTATCGGCTATGCAAATATTATAAAAGAAACCAGTATTAGGAGGAGAATTATTCATCTTGGTGCAAAATTTTCAGAAATGGGGTTTGACGAATCTTTAGAAATTGATAGATTAATGGATGAAGCAGAGCAGAAACTTTTTGAGATAACTGAAGCAAGCGTAGAAAGAGATTTTATACACGTTTCGAAATTATTAGAAGAAACTTATGAAAGGGCAGAGAACTTGAATTCTAATCCCGATAAACTTCGTGGAATCCCTAGTGGATTCTCAGCGTTAGATAATATACTTGGAGGATTTCAAAATTCTGATCTTATTATTTTGGCAGCGAGGCCTTCTGTTGGCAAAACTGGACTAGCGTTAGATTTCGCACGATATGCTTCTACGATAGAAAAAAAGAAAGTAGGTTTTTTTTCTCTAGAGATGTCGAATTTACAGCTTATGGATAGATTATTATCTATGCAGGTAGGTGTAGGACTTTGGGATCTTCGCATGGGCAAACTTTCTGATGAATCTTTTTCAAAATTAGCTGATGCAATGGGAATTCTTTCTGAATCTAGTCTATATATAGATGATACGCCAGGAATAAACATTCTAGAAATGAGAACAAAGGCACGTCGCTTAAAAGCAGAAAAGGGATTAGATATGTTAGTAGTGGATTATTTACAATTAGTTGAAGGACATAATAAAGAGAGTAGAGTACAAGAAGTTTCAGAAATATCAAGGTTTCTAAAAAATTTAGCAAAAGAACTTGACATACCTGTTTTAGCTTTGTCGCAACTATCAAGAGCAATAGAACAGAGAACAGATAGAAATCCACAACTATCTGATTTGCGAGAATCTGGATCAATAGAACAGGACGCAGATATAGTAATTTTTATTAATAGAGAAGAACTTTATAATCCAGATACGGAACGAAAAGGAATAGCAGATTTAGTTATAGCTAAACACCGAAATGGTCCAACAGGAAAAGTAGAATTATATTTCGTTAAGGAACAGGCAAGATTTAGACCGTTAGATAAAAAAAGATAAAGTTAGTGCAATTCCTTTAGGATGAACCCTGTCTGATTTATTTTTAGAATTTAACCTTAGATTCTGCATTATAAGGTAAAGTTCGAATTAACTCTATAGTTGGTTCGCTGTCTTTACCGCAAATCAATTTAGTCAAACCAAATTACATGTTTGTTAATATGGCCAAAGCTCTGTAGGTAGCAAAAGACATGTGAAGATCGTTTCCAATCGTGGGTAATTTGAACAATCGTTATTTTATAAGCTAGATAGGTTTTATATACAGTATTTGGAATATAGAAGCTTGAATTTTTAAAACAATATCAGAATCCTAATTTTCAATTTTATTTTTTTGAATTTTTATTTTCTGTCATTTTAATTTATTTCGGATGGATGTATGAATTCGTGCTTCGGGTTTCTGATGTACAATAGTAGTCATAAACTACATAGGATTCATGCTGTAGCGATTAAAACAGTTCTGGGTATTCATAATTTTTGTTGTTTTTGCCACTTTGGCAATTTTCTTCAAATAATATTATAATCTTATAAATGTAAATGTCTTTATTAGTAGTTTAAATTATTAAATTCTTTTTATGAATTTTAGTCCATCACCAGAAGTTCGAGATCAGAATGTTCTTAGTTTTATGATGCAGCTTGTGCAGGAAAAATACGGAGATGATATTGAGATTAATTTTTTAAATGAAGAAGCAGATAAGTTGTATAATATTTTTGGTGAAAAGTTAGTCTCCTATTTCGAACCGCAATTAAGTGAAGAAGATAAAAAACGTTTTGATGAATTTATTCGACAAAATAAAGCACAAGATGAGTTGATGAAATTTTTATTGGCGGTTATCCCTGATCTTGAAGCACAGATTATGCAGATACTTATTAATTTTAGAGAAGAATATTTGAATGAGAAGAGTAATAGTAAATAAGCCGGTAAATAAATAGTAAAAAGCATCTTTGTTGGTTTAATTCCTTTAGGATGAACTATTGGTGGTTTAATAGAGTCGTTGCGAAATGACTAACTTTTACACAATAAAAGTGCCGAACAATCTTTAATCTACTGGAAAGTACATGTTACTATTTATTTTTATTAAAAAAACGTTATAGATAAAGGCAAATTTGCTTATTTCGCAACAAATATAATCATGGGCATGAACAATGTGGGTTTATGCTGTTATTACCATTTGATGATTTTATGATTGTTTTTAAGCTAACAGCTTTGTGCAAGATTGTAAACTTTAACACGCAACTGCCCTAAGTCTACACTGTTTATTTATAAATATAATAACATTACATTAATATGAATCCAGGTGGTTTAGGAGCTTTGAGGACTGCTGAGACAGGTGCTATGAATGAAATCGAAAAGAGACAAAATGAAGTAGTGCAGAGAATTGATGTTCGAGAAGGGGCTGTAGAGGAACAGACTGATGCATCTATAAAGGCTCAAATACAAGAATATAAGACAAGGCGAGATGGTATTTTACATTCACTTACTGAATTAAAAAAAAGACTTTCGTCAATTCCAGATGTGCCTCAGGCTGCTCAAGTGAGAAAAGCTATTGAGGTGCAGATAGTAAAAATGCAAGAGGCACTCCAACACATTCAAAAAGCGATAGAATATGCAAAAAGATATCGAGAAATGCAATTACAAAAGGTAAGAGAACAATTTGCGCGGCAAAAAGAACAGGTAACTACTGCATTCAAGGAACAAAAGGCTCAAATATTAATGCGATTTGCTGAGAAAAAAATCGCTATGAAAGAAGCTTTAAGTATGTACCAGGCAAGGAGGGGCGTAGAAGGAGGTAATAAAGCCAAAGGGTGATAGGTGATCAGAAAAAATATTGTGTAATAAAAATAATTCTCGAATGGTGAGAATAGTTTTTAACCTCAACGTTAGTAACAAAATAGATCTCAACATGTAATTGATTAACAAGTATGCCTTTGAAGTTAGTTTAATTAACTTTGATTAAACTTACAGGTGTTTAAATAATTAAAAGAATGCTGATGCCAACGTGGTGGAACTGGCAGACACGCCGGACTCAAAATCCGGTCCCGTTTAAAACGGGGTGTGGGTTCAACTCCCTCCGTTGGCACATGTTAGGTAGTTTTATAAGTAAGAAAATCGGTGAGTAGGTTAATCAGTAAATAGCTATTGGACATGATTTAATCTAAAATTTAACCCCACCATTACCAATCATTTCACTTGAATGATAATCCTTCTTTGAGGAAAAGATATATTTTGTTTAAAAGATAAAAGAGGTATTTCCGAAAATGTTTTTATTTGATATTATTTAGAAGCATATCTATTTCTATTGAAGTTAACGAAAAAAAATAACAATAGAATTTAAGTTAAAAGCCATAGGCCAATAGTTTTTCGTCAAGGGCCTTTGGTTAGTTGTTTCAATATTTGTATTGCACAAATTTTAATTATAATTTATATTTTTGTAACCTTGTAAATACTATGGAAAGTCAGGATGTAGGGGATTTAATAGCCCAAGTTTTAAATATTAATGCTACTATACCATGGAATTTAATTGGATTAATGATAATTTTGTATTTTGTGTCTATTTGGTTTGTAATTTCTTTATGGATTTATAATGATGCTAGAAAAAGATATGAATCAATTATTACCTCTATACTTTTTAGTATTCTTACATTCTTACTTGGTCCACCAATGTTGATTTTCTATGTAATTGTTAGGCCGGATTTACGTTTCGAAGATTTCGATGACTGGGAAGCAGGAGGAGTAAATGTACCAATAGTTAACTTTATTGGCAAAGAGGGAATAGAGATGAGTCTTGAACTTAGGATTAATCCGAAAAGAATAAGTCAAGAAAAAAAGGAAGCAGACATGAGGTTGGAGATTGGTTGGGACAATGAAGATGAAAAATTTAAATTGATTAATAGAGAAGAACTTGGAAGTCCAGTTGTCGCTGAATCTAAACTACAACAACCAAATATTTGTCGAGAGAAATGTAGTGAAAATGTGATTAATATATTTGATGAAGAAAAAGGTATGGTTAGAAGAAAAGTGCGATATAGATATATATCTAATATAATTAAAGGAATAAGGACAAAAATAGGTAAGAATCGTTTGTCAGATAAAATAAATATAGAAGGAGATCAGATATCTAAAAATAAAGATAGTCATTCTTTATTAGATGATTCTCATTCTTATCAAACTGATACTAATATGAATAAAGTATTTAATATAGGATCTAAATATCAACAATTCTCAAAAAAGAAGAGAAAGAAAAAAAAGAAAAAAAGGCGATAATGAAAATTTACATAGATCAATTCAGCAATAAATTAAAATTAGTCACTGTTGATGTGGCGGATTCTAATAGTATCTCGATAGTTGTTTTTATAAAAGTAGGTTCAAGGTTTGAAAAAAAAGCATTCTGTGGTATTTCTCATTTTGTCGAACATAATTTTTTCAAAGGAACAAAAGATCTTCCAAAAAGCAAAGATATAGCTGTTGCAATTGAAAATCTCGGTGGAACTTCAAATGCTTTCACTTCATATGAATACACAGGGTATTATATAAAAGTCCCAAAAGAGAATGCAGATAGAGGTGTAGAAATTCTTTCTGATATGATAAAGAACTCGACATTTCCAGAAGAAGAGATAGAAAAAGAGAGAGGAGTGGTTATTGAAGAGATTAGGATGAATGAAGATATACCTATGAGAAAGGTAGCAAATGTATTTATGGCTCAGTTGTTTGGAGATCATCCACTCGGTCGTGATATAGCTGGAAACATAGAGACTGTATCGCGCTTCACTCGTAATGATATTTTAGAATTTACAAAAAAACATTATATTGGTGAGAATATTGTTGTATGTATAGCAGGAGGCATAAATTATGAAAATATAAAGAGTAGAGTATCTGAATTATTTGGAGATATAAAGAAAGGTAAAGGTAGTGTTTACAAGAAATTTAAGAAAAGGGATTTATCAAAAAATAAATATAAATTTATAAAAAAAGCAGTAGAACAGACTCATATTGTGATTGGTGGTTTTGGTCTGCCTAATGAGATAGAAAAAAGATATGCTCTACAAGTAGGTTTAGCTATACTGGGCAGAGGTTTAGGCTCGAAATTATTTCAAAAAATTCGGGAAGAATTAGGCCTTGCTTATTATATTCAGATTGATCATAGTGGATTATATGAGACTGGCGAATGGGATGTAAGTCTTGGTGTAGACAATAAAAGGGTAATTGAAGCGATACGTGCTGTGTTTAAAGAACTCTCAGATTTCAAACAAGGCAAATTTAATAAAGATGATATTGATAGAGCACGAAATTTTATACTGGGAAATCTTATTACACAGATGGAAGCTACAGATGATTTAGCTATTTGGCATGGATTACAAGAATTATTATTAGGTTATATAGATGATGTACAGAAAGCCAAAAGTAAAGTAAAAAAAGTAACAAAAGATGATATACTGGAGGTTTGGAATGAAATTCTTATTGATAACAATTATATCATTACTGCATTGACTTCAAATGAGAATATAAATATCAAAAGTTTTATATAATAATATTGATCATAGAAAAATTTGTATAAATATATGAACTTTGAAATTATAAGTATTATACAAATAAATTTCCCTGTCATTCTCCCATTCATCGTCGGAGCAATAATTGTATTTATACTATCGTTTTATGTTATTTTTGAATATAAAATAAAAAAATTCGTTTTATTTGATATTATATTTTTTTTATTATTTTCTGGGTTATTTTTTGCTAGGTTACTTGGCGTTATAAATTCTTTTGATGAGTACCGCAATTTAGAATGGAGAATACTTCCTTTAGAGGATACCTCAACAAATATAGAATTAGTCAGGTCTTTGCCATGGAATTTGTTTAATATTTTTGATGGGAATATTATTCTACTAGGGATACCTCTAGGAATTCTGGCCGGAGCTTCGTTGCTATATTTATTCTCAAATAGAGAAAAAAAATATTATACATTTATTGATAATATTATTTGGGCATTTCTTCCATCACATATAGTTTTACTAATTGGCGCTTTATTATCAAAATTATACTATGGTAAAGAAGCTGGGATTATCAATGTATTTATTGAAAAGACAGAAAATTTTAGATTGAACATTTTATTAATAGAACTTATCGTATTTCTGGCAACTGTTCTTTCTATTCTGATAATAAAATTTAAGGTCAAAATAAAAGGCGCAGTAACAGCAATTTTTTTAATAATGCAAGGAATTGATGCAGTTATAGTTTTACCTAATGCAGAACAATTTCATACAATATCTGATGATATTTACTGGATTAGCCTACTAGGATCTGTGATGATTGCTATTGGTATTTTGATTTACTTACAAATATTTATCCATTCCTTTACAGTACAGAAGATACCTAGGGTTTTTTATAGGTCAAGAAGAAATCAAAATGGCATTATATATAAGCTTAGTCAGGATAAGTTAATCGATCAGCCAATAGTTACCGATATTGAACTTAGACAACCCACACCTTTTATCTCAAAGTTAAAATCAATTTTCAAATGGAAAAAAAGAAATTAAAAGAATTATTTTCTATTTTACTCTTCCCAATACTAATAGTTTTCATTGACAGATTTACTAAAGTTTTATTATTAAATGTGAATATTGAATATACAATTAATAAAGGACTATTATTAGGTTTGTTAGGCACTAATTCGTTATTAGTTTTAGTAGTGCATTTCATAATTTTATGCATTATTCTGATTGTAATTCTAAAGGTGCGAATGGAGAAGATTTTCTATATCATCCTTATATCAATTTTTGCTGCTGGTTGTTCAAATTTTTATGACAGAATAATGTTTGATGGGGTAATAGACTTTATTAAAGTTGGTTCTTTAATTTCTATTAATATTGCTGATTTAACAATTACAATAGGAGGTTTATCAATGCTTGGAATGATTAGATTAGTAGGTAAGTAGGCAAATATCACATATATTGTGATCGTCCTTTAGTAGAGATAAGTATGCTAGTGTACATAACCAAGTCCTATATTGGTTTAATTCCTCAGCGTGGAAGGATTCAACCAACACAACTATACCGATGTAAAAACATGTAGTATTTGTCGATTCCGTTTTCAAATATTTCTTTGTTTTTCATCGAGTATATAGCAATCTCTCAAATTAAATTAATAGTTTAGAAAATTATATATAAACTAGCAATTTTATTTTGACTTTGCTATATATCAAAAATAAAAAAATGAAAGTTCATAGACAATTCTCAGTACAAAAAAATGATGAAAAACTTAGATTAGATTTATTTCTGGCCAAATATAATAATGACCTTTCAAGAAGTTATATTAAAAGATGTATTGAGTCAAATAATGTTTTTGTAAATGAGAAAATTGAGTTTAGAGCAAATTATAAGGTGAAAAGCGGAGAGAAGATCAATTTACATTTGATCGACGCTGACCTTAATCTAAATATAGAACCAGAAGATATTTCTCTAAATATAATTTATGAGGATAAAGATTTACTAGCTGTGGACAAACCATCTGGTATGTCTGTACAGCCTGGTACTGGCCATAAGAATAAAACTTTGGTGAATGCACTTCTTTATAGATACAAAACACTAGAGAAAGTTGGAGAAAATTATCGTACAGGCCTGATACATAGATTAGACAAAGATACTTCAGGTCTAATTTTGATAGCTAAAACAAATTTAGCTTTACGATACTATACTGGTCTTTTTGCAAATAGAGAGGTAAAGAAACAATATTTGGCTATAGTATATGGTAAATTGCCAGTTGAGTTTAAAAAAAATAATAAAAAAACTATTCAGAATTTTATAGGCAGGAATCCTAAAAATCGTCAAAAATTTTCAGTATTAAAAGGACCTAATAACTACTATTTAGGAAAATTTGCTCATACAGATGTATATTATTTAAAAAGTATAAATTCTTATCATCTCATATTAGCTAGTATTAAAACAGGCCGGACTCATCAGATCAGAATACACTTGGCTTCTCTTGGGATACCAGTACTTGGAGATACCAAATATGGACATCAAAAATACATGAGACTTATGCTTCATGCTTGGAAGATGAGTTTAACATTATTAAACAATGGTAAAAAGGAATTTGAAGCTTCTATACCAATCGAATTTAAACAGATTTTTCCAGAAATAAATGAAATTCTCAATAAAACAAAAATTAAATAGCTTAATTAATAAAAGCAAGAGGATTTATAAGGTAAATAAGTATAATCTGACTAGAAAGTCGAGTAAGAAAGTTATATCAAACGAACAGGGCTTAAAAACAATAATTAGTAATATACGCTTAAATACATTATTCTTTAAGGGGTTAGTCATTGTTTTATCATCAATTTTCTTATTTTTTATCATAGAAAATATTTATTTTTATGTTAGTTTGAATATTTCGAAATATCCGGCTGATAATAATGAAACTGTGCCTTGGGACGGATATAGAAGGATAAATATAATGTTTATAGGTTTAGATAAAAAAGAAACTGGCTATACTTTTGTAGATAGAGTAATAATTCTTTATATAAATCCTGATACACCAAAACTAGGCATATTTTCAGTTAATACAAATTTTGAATCAACTCTGCCAAATAAAACAAAGGCAAGTATAAAATTATCATACAAGTATGGTTTAGAATTTGATGAGCCGCTAGAATACACAATAGTCGCTGTAGAAAATTTATTGGGTATTACAATAGATCGATATATAGTAAGTGATACTGACCAGGTTTTCAATATACTTGAGTCTATCAATCTTCCTAATCTAAATATTTTAACACCTATAAAGGATGTTGACTTCCCACCTATTGAAGTTGGAAATTATGCGCCAGATGCAAATATGATGTATCTATACCTTGCTTCTGATGCACTGGGGGAGGATGCTAAGATGGAGCGGTTGGTCAATTTTTTCAAAGATTACATAGAAGGATTCAGTAATCCATTGAGTATATTCTCTATGAGAACAAGCATAGAAGCTATCGCTGCTAATACTTTTACAAATATATCAAAATTAGAATTTTTTCATTTGGGATTATTTTTGACTAGCATTAGGACTGATCAAATAAAAATAGCATACACAAGAGAGGATGCAGCTACCAAAAGTCAAGATATCTTTTCCATTTGGATGCCTATTATCCAAAATATAGATAAGGATTTAAGTTCTATATTTATAAATCCAAATGTTAAGCTCGAGCAGGCGAAAGTCGAGATTATGAATGGAACAGATATACAAGGTCTTGCAAATAAAAAAGCCAGATTACTAAGAAATTTAGGCTGTAGGATAGTTAGAATAGGGAATAGTACGAGACGTGTAGATAAGAGTTATTTGTATGTTTTGAATCCCGAGAATTATAAAGAGACTATTAATGAGATAAAGTCTGTATTTAATGATGAAATTGTAATTTTACGCGAAGAATATCCGTTTAGACATATTGGAGATTTAGTCGTGGTGGTTGGGGAATAGGCTAAAGTTGATTTAATCCAGAGATTGTTTCAATTCAATAGAATTGAAACATAAGTCACTTGTGTTTAAAATGGTTTTTTATGATGGGTTTTTGGAGTGAAAGTGTATAATATAAAGGTTACACCAATAAAGATAGTTTTGATTTTATAAGTTTTAAGTTATAAATATGACTTACGCACCTAGTGTAAAAGTAAGTCAAAACTAAATAATTAAACTTTACTCTTTGAAAACTAAGATCATTCTTATAATTTGATAAGTTGTTAAATCTCTGAGTATTGATTCTTTTTGGATAATTGTATATGCTATAAAACACATGGTGACATGTTCTTTTTGTGCGGATAAACTCCTGCTGATATTAACCCAATTCTAGCCTTCACTTGGAAAACTGAGAGATTATTTCTGGCTGTTTAATCTTTCTCGTTTGGTTATACTCTAAAAGACAAGGGGATACAAATATCTTTACCATTCGACCAACACATTACCATTATTTTATACGATGGATAATACTTCTTTGTAATAAGACACTTAAAGATATGCGATTCTTCAAGTTTCTTTGCGAATGGTTGGGTTATGATCACTTCATCAATAATCAAATAACCACCATAAAGTAAGGGAAGTTTAATTGCTAAAGTGGAAAGAAGATGCTCCTAGTTAAACTGAGCAAGTAAGTATCTATTAATAAATAAATTGTTAGCTAAGTTTACAAAGAACTTTACCGGGTTATTAGTGTTAGTGAATGAAATTTTGTTAAAAGAATAGAAAATTTCTGATAGATAGTTTAAAATTTGGTGAGGCAGTTGCATAATGGTTTTTATAAAAATTAAAGTGCAATTACCTTTATTTTATTTAATTTTTATAGAGTACCTAACTCCTGTTATTAATTTTCTATATGTCTGGTCATTCTAAATGGTCAAAAATTAAACACAAGAAAGGTGTAACAGATGCGAAAAAGGGCATGATTTTTACAAAGTTAGCAAAAGCTATCACTTTGGCAGCTGGTGAGGGTGGAGGTGATCCTCAAATGAATTTCACTTTACGTCTTGCTATTGAAAGAGCAAAAGCAGAGAATATGCCAAATGAAAATATAGTAAGAGCTATAAAAAAAGGAACTGGTGAAATTGAAGGTGATCAAATACAAAGAATTTCTTATGAGGCACTTGGTCCTGCTTCTAGTATGTATATTATTGATTGCGCTACTGATAATACTAATAGAACTATAGCAGAAATAAAAAGAATTTTAGAGAATCATAGCGGTAAAATTGTAGGTAGTGGTAGTGTTGCATGGCAGTTTGAAGAAAAAGGTTTGATAATTATTAGACCAGCAAAACTGAAAAAAGCAGAAAAGTATGGTGTTAGTGATACATATGAACCAGTAAAGAAGGAAGATGCTATGATGGAACTTATGGAAGTAGATGGAATTCTTGATATTGCAGAATCTACACAAGCAGATGAAGATGGTAATATGTTTATTGTTTTAGAGGTTTTCACCACTAAAAAAGATTTTGCTCTGGTGGATAGATCTGTTCGGAATCTACACTTTCAGATAATTTCTTCTGAACTTATAAAAATAGCAAAGAATGAAAAAGTTTTAACTGGCGAGGAAAAAAATAGAGTGGAGAGACTTATCGAACAACTAGAGGAACATGATGATGTAGAGAGTGTATGGACAAATATTAAATAGGCAAGCAGGTTTTAGAAAAATTTACTTGCCTCTGCTGAAGCTTCGTCTAGTAGGCCTGTGTGCAACTCTATGCTTAGCATTGCGGGCAGGAAACTTATAACTTATAAACTTTCCACTTATGAAAACTTTAGGAATAGATATAGGTACTGCAACTACTGGTTGGGCGATTTTAGATAAAATTGGTAGTTCATTTAAGGTTTTTGGATTTGGTGTTGTTTCTACAACTCCAAAAAATTCTATGCCAGAAAGATTGCAGTTTATATATGAAGAATTGTCAACAATAATACATAAATATAAACCATTATGTATGGCCGTAGAGGAGCTCTTTTATTTTAAGAATAAAAAAACTGTGATAAAAGTTGGACAAGCTCGTGGAGTGGTAATTCTTGCTGGTATAAATAGAGGGTTATTTATTTATGATTATACACCGTTACAGGTCAAACAAGCGGTGACTGGTTATGGCAGAGCAGAGAAGAGTCAGATACAAAATATGGTAAAAATGATTTTGAACCTTAAGAAAATCCCAAAACCTGATGACGTAGCTGATGCGCTAGCAATTGCTATCTGCCATTTAAATACGAGAAAGTCAGTGTAGTGAATAGGCCGTATGTTCTTAAAACTTAGAATTAGTATATTTAAATAGCCAGTGATTGACTAAAAAGGAAAAATCGTGTATGTATAATACATAATATATGGAAATTATAATTATTATTATTAATGAAAGAATGTCAAAGGATAGAAATAATTTTATATTTAGTAGCTGCTGCATGCGCTGGTTGTAATCAGGCAGCTACACCAGAAGCTAATACCGATAGAGATATAGCTTTACCATATTTAGGACAATATCTTCCTGCTAGTACAGAAGGATTAACTACAGTAGAGCTTGAGTTTGGGCTTTTCAACTATAAAAATACTGCAGATGCAAGATTTGGTAATTATGTAGCAGGTTATGAAATACATGTAAGGGAAGAGGGGCTTAGGAGATTGGTTACTTCTGTAAGGACGATTATATATGAGATGGGTGGATATGGTATGGATTTCACAATGAATAATCCAAAGGAAATGCGCTTTGATTTGGTAGATAATGATACAATGGATAGAATAGCTGGTAATCCAAATACAATTGCATGGACTCAAGTAGAAGGCGCATTAATGCTTATATTTGATTTACGTACTAGAGCAGTAATAGGGATAGGCAGGGTGGATATGATTGTGGAAGAATATAATAAAAGATTTCCAGATGATGGTAGAGATGATGGTATAGAACCATTGACAAGATCAAGAGCCATGAATGGCTTATTTATAGATGAACTTGTAAATGTATTACTTTACGGTCAATTTGGATTCGAACGTAAAGACAGGTGGAAAGAAGAATGGTACTCATATAGTATATCTTTTGCAGCTTTTTGTGCAGCTATGAATATGAGTTATACTGACTATTTAGATGTTTCTAGTGTTCAGGTTTTACCTGATATTTATGGTAATCCTGGAGTAAAAATAATGCAACTGAATGAATCTCATTACAAAGGATTACGTGACGTAGTAAATATGGATATTTTCACTATTGTAGAAGATACATCTTTGTCTCCTAATTTCAGTAGTAGTAGACAAGGCGATAGAAGAAATAATTTTTTAAGGATTCGCAGGTTAAATCAAATAAAATCAAATCCATATACAAATCCTACTTGGGGAGCGAGGTGAAGTTAGGTTGTATCGTATGCTATATCTCGTCTTTACTTTCGTTTTGTATGAGTTACGCAAGTTAAATAATCAGGCTTTTCATACTTTTCATACCAACAAAATTTAACCTCTTTCCACTTGAATTTTCTTTCTATTATTGTCCATGTTTTTATATGAAAATCTGGGGGTATTATAGTTAGTCACATCCTACGGGTAGTTTTAGAGAGCATACTTTCACCAAAGGATTAGGGTCAGGAGTAATACTGACTATCTATGTTTGTCTGTCAACAAGGCAATCATTGCCAAATGTATATCTATGCAAAGGGAAGTTATCCTCTCCTTTGTTTTTATCCCTTTTATAAGCTAAAATAGTGTAGTAATTTAAAAGACAAAAGTTATCACTGAGAGAGCCTGTCTAGCTAGATAAATGATTGCGATTTAGCTAAAGATTGAATTCTATAAGTGCGTATGTAGTCGCCATTTATTTATCAATTTTTTAGATAGATAATAGATGGATATATATATAAGATCCTTTTATGAGAAACCTTATCTTATATTTAGACAGTTAGAATAGATATAAAGCTTTTATTAGAAGATGTTGAGAGAAGGTTTGTTTATATTAGAAAACTAGAGTTGTTTCAATGTGTTATATTTACTAATTTTCTGAGAATAAGTCATATAAAAAAAATATGATTAGTATTGATATGAATATCAAGGTTAAATTTTAGGTGATTGAATCAACAACGAACTTGAAAATTTGAGTGTTTGAGAGTTTTTTTATATTTTGATATTACTGTTTTCTGTACCTTTAAGATATATTTTCTATCTATTGACTAGTGACTAGTGTTTTATGACAGTTAGATAGAAGATATGTCGTATAATTGGTATACTGTATTCTAACTATGATAGGTTATTTAAAAGGAAAAGTAATTTATATATCTAATGGTGTAGCAGTTATTGATGTAAATAATGTTGGCTATAAGGTTGAAATTGGCAATCAACAAATTCTAGAAAGTAAAGAAGCAGAATTATTTATTTATACTCATGTAAGAGAAAATGAAATTAGCCTTTATGGTTTTTTGGATAAAAAAAATTTAGAGGTTTTTCAGATGTTGCTAAGTGTCCCTGGCATAGGCCCAAAATCGGCTTTAACGCTGACTAATAACCTTGGGGCAGGAAAAATTTTTCAAGCAATTTCTGCAAGTGATGTAGTTGCTTTACAGACAAAAGGCATAGGGAAGAAGAGCTCAGAAAAAATTATTATTGAACTCAAAAATAAAGTTGGACATATGGGATATAATGTATCGGTTAATGCAATTTCAGATTTTGATAAAAGTATTTATTTAGACGTTTTTGAAGCGTTATCTACCTTAGGTTATAGAAAAGGAGAAATAGATAATGCTCTAAAAAAAATTGACTTGTCAAGAGAAACTTCTAGTGAAGTTATAATTAAGAAAGTTTTAACTCAACTGAGACGCTAAGTAGGTGGTAAGTTCTAAATATTAGCTGTTAGATTAGATGTTAGGGTTTGGATCAAAATAAAATGCATAAAAAAAGGTTCAAAATATATGTTTTATAGGTATATTATTGATAATTCATAGAGAACCGAGATTCCCGCCGTATTGAGCCTTTTATACTTTGAATCTATTTACAGGGCAATGAATCGCTAGAGATTTCTGAATCTCTGTTTCTATAAAGATGTTTTTGTACACTTATGTTCTGGAAAAATTGAACAAAGTGATGTAAATAACACGAAATCCGCAACTACACACTCTACAAAATATATGCAAAAAAGAATTACTGATCCAAAACAACATATTGAAGAAGATGAGAAAATTGAGAGGTCTTTACGACCAAAAAGCATTGAAGAAATTATTGGATGTGAAAAAGAAAAAAGGGCCTTAAAGATTATGATTGAAGCAGCAAAATCAAGAAAAGAGCCTCTGGATCATATACTATTTCATGGTCCGCCAGGTCTTGGCAAAACTTCTTGGGCTAATGTTGTTGCAAATGAAATGGGTGTACCGATTTATACTACATCAGGCCCGGCTATAGAGCGTCAAGGCGACCTTGCTGCAATTCTTACTAATATACCAGAAAATGGAATATTTTTTATTGATGAGATTCATAGATTACACAAAAGCGTAGAAGAGATTCTCTATCCAGCAATGGAAGATAAGGTAATCGATATAGTGATCGGCAAGGGACCTAGTGCAAAGACAATAAGGTTAGAACTTGCTAATTTTTCTGTCATTGGTGCTACAACTCGAATAAATTTAGTTAGTGCACCACTTAGAAGCCGTTTTGGTATAGATTTACGGCTAGATTTCTATTCTTATGAAGAATTGACCAAGCTTATAAAACAAAAGGCAAGGAAATTTGGTATTAGTATAGATAGTGATGCTGCTTATATTTTGGCCAAAAGATCGCGTAGAACTCCTAGAATAGCAGAAAGATTATTAAAGCGTGTTAGAGATTATGCAGAGGTCAATAATGGCGCTAAAGTTACGTTAAATGAAGCAGAAAAGACCCTTGAAATGTTAGAAATTGATGAATTAGGACTGGATTATATTGATAGGAGATTATTAACTATTTTGATAAAGGATTTTAAAGGTGGACCTGTTGGATTATCAACACTTGCAGCGGCTATTGATGAGGATTTAGATACAGTTCAAGATGTTTATGAGCCATTTTTACTTAGAGAAGGTTTGTTAGTTAGAAGTCCGAGAGGTAGAATGGTGACTAAGAGAGCATATGATCACTTAGGGATTAAGCAGAGTTAACAAACAACAAACAGAGAGAGATTTAATTGCTTGGTGAACAAACAAATGAAATTTATTGATGTTTAAACACATAAATAATATGAAAATAAAATCATTTTTAATAGATACATTAACTACAAGGAAGAAAATTATAGTGTCTGTTGTTATTCTGACCGTAATATACATAGTCGTATTATTATTGGAGCAACTTGAGGATATACAAATATCAGGTTATTCTTTTAGAAATATTCGGCCAGTCCCAATAATAATATTGACAGTTTTGGGTTATATTATGATGTTTTGGATATCAGCTTTTCGGATAAAAGGCGAAAGGTTTATAACAATACTTGGTTTTCCGTCAATAGGTATTTTTGTTTTTTCTCTATTCTCAAAATTAGTAATATCTTCAATTTTTGGACAGTTAGGAGATCTTCTTTTTATAATTATTACTGGAGTTCTTTTTGCATTTTTTATTTATATTTTATTTATTACTGCAAATATATTAAATGCGTCTTATCTTGATAATATACCATTAGGCCAGGCGGGTAGAGCAGCATATTATGTTTTTAATCTAGTAATTGCTTATCTACTTTTTACAATTATTGTTAGTAATGAAGTTTTTATTGGCATTCAATTATTGTTGATTTATCTAGTAACGTTTTATATTGTGTTATCTTCTCTTTGGACCATCAAGCTTAGTGTGACTCATAGATTTCTCGTAGCATCAGCAATTAGTTTTCTTCTTGTATTTGTATATATTGGATTAGCTATCTGGCCAATTGATGTTAGTTTAATAACATTTATATTATCTGCTATTCTTTATATGTCTCTGGGAGTAGCTTTGGAGGTACGAGAGGTAATTAATCGAATGGTCTGGGTTGAATATGGAGTTCTATTTTTGTTGATTTTTCTTATTTTGATTATTGTTTCAGAATGGGGAATTAATGGTACGTTGATTTAGAAAGGGATACATTGGTTGACAGTTTAAAACTTAGAATTTCCATTATGTTTTCTAATACGTATTAATTTATTTTAATTCCATAAGATTGAATTTAGCTTACAATTTTGCAAAGATGAGCCTGAATTATTTTAGTAAGTATTAAGCTTACATTAGAGTAGGGGAGTTGTAGAATTGTTATTTTATAAAAAAGCAATTTTTATTTTTTATAATATTTAATCCTATAGTATTTTTTTTATATTTAATATAATTTATAATAAGAGTTAGTTATCATTAAAAATGATATTTGAATATAATTATATATATAAAAGTGTATAAATTTATTCTTCTCCTACTAAAAATAAAAGGATAAATAATGTTATATAAATGTTATGAAAGATTGTGGATAAAGATTGGAAATAATAAATAGTATAGTTAAGTATAAATATGTAGTTAGTAGTAGTTAGAATAAAATAATATGAATTGAATGTATACTTATACTTATACACCTACACCACTACCTCTTGCACTCTTTCTCTTGATATGTAAGAATAGTATAATGGTTAATGCGTATAATCACCCTTATATGCAGTAAGGAGTAGAAAAATGTGGGGGAGACTTGAAAATTTAAATTTTTAATATTTTGTAAAAATTTCTACTTATTTTTATTTTATTATTATTTTTTTTTATATTAATATTTTATATAAAGAAAATTCTATTCAAAAATTTGATTATAAGTTTCTTTGTAAAATAAATTTTCGCTGGTCTATTTTCTCTATTCAGTAAACCAATAAAACTTAAACTGCTTTGTATACTTAGTTAATTAAGTTAATAAACTATGAATTCTAAATTTAAGTTTGATCTATTGCCAAACAAAGAAGAATATTTATTAAATCTTATCAATAATAATTATAGTATGAATACTGTAGATAATTATCGGAGGGATCTTGAGATTTTTGAACTTTTTCTTTTGATGAGAGGAAAAGTCTTTAATGACGTAAATAAGTTGTTAATTAATGAATATAAAGGTTATTTGAGAACTGGCCAGCATTTGCTTGATATAGATAAATTAGAGAAATCACAAATGATACCCGAAGGGAAATTACCTGAAGGGAGACAAGTACAGAATCCTGAGATAGGGCATCAAAATAGTCGTCAGATAAGACGATATAAAGAATCGAGCTCTAGTGGGTCTAGAAATGGCAGAAGTAGTTCTGATGGACTCCATAGTCGTAGTATAAATAGAATGTTATCATCTCTGAGGGCATACTTTGGATATTTAGTCGATTCTGATATAAAAATTCCTATACCTCCAAGTGCGATAAAATTAATTAAAACAGAAAAAACTGAAAAACAAGTAGCTGATTTTGAAGAATTAGTTTCTCTCATAGAGTCTCCAGAAATTTTTGAAACTAAGAAAATGGTAAGATATAGAAATAGAGCAATTTTGGAATTATTTTTTTCAACTGGGATGAGAATATCTGAAGTAGTTAATCTTGATAGATCACATTTAAAAACAAATGAGTCAGGTACTAGAATTCTCGATTCGAGATTGTATATTATGGGTAAAGGTAAAAAACAGAGACATGTATACTTAACAGATAGAGCTACTAGATATTTAGAGAGATATCTAAAAATTAGAAATGATAATTATCCAGCTTTATTCATACCATACAAAGGTACAAGAAAAATAGAAGGTGATAAGGATATGGTTAGAATATCGAGTCGCTATATTCAAGATGTAATAGCAAAATATAAAAAAAAGCTTGGTATTTTGGTACCTACAACGCCACATAGTTTAAGGCACGGATTTGCAACATATTTAGCAGAAAAAGGAGCAAATCCAGCTGCGATTCAGCACTTATTAGGACACGAATCTCTACAAACGACAACAAGATATGTTCACGCCTCAGATAAATATGCAGAACAATCACACAAAGAATTTCATCCATTGCAATAGTAAGTACATTATAAATTGATAAAATAGGGGACACTGTTTGGAAAATTTTTTCTAATTTCTCTACTCTATCCTTATGTATTACTGTTTATAATATTATAATAACTTACAGTTAACAATTAGCAGTTTTGCCAAAAGAGTAATAGCAGAAATAATAATCAAATCTTAAAAAAATTTCTTAATATCCATATAAGATTTGAAAATCGATGATTTAATGATTGACTGTTGAATGATATTAGACTACTGGTTTATTGGTCTATTGAGCTACTCGATTTACTAATTTATTTAGCCTATTCGCTAAGACCTCGTATTTATTTTTTTGTATTCATTCTGATTTTTAAAATTGAGAAATGCTGTTCACCTGATGGGGTTTTGACGCGTGCTTCATAACCTACTGTCTGTCCAAGTAAAGCTTTACCTATCGGTGATTCTGCAGAAATCAATCCTTTAGTCGGATCAGCTTGCACTGGAGATACAAAAGTTATGTCTTTCCTTTCTTCACCGTTAATGTTAATAGTCGCTTTCATACCTAGGGTAAGAATTTCTGTATTTTTTATTTTTCTATTTAAATTATTCAATTCTGCGAGACTGTTTTGTAATTCAGCTAATTGTTTTTCTAGGTATTGTTTTTTATCAATCAATTCATTATGGATACTTAAATTATCTTCTTGCGTAGATTCTTTTCTTTCGCTATCTAGCTCTGCTGCAATGTTTGCAAGATCAGATTCTATTAATTTTATTTTTTTTATTGTTGCATTTATAATATTCTTCATTTTTTCTTCTTAATAATTATAAGGGGTTAAGGATTAAAAAAGCCTCTTATTTGAGAGGCGATTAAGGTTATATCAGATAAGTTATAATCACCTCGATTTCCATAGATCAGGAATCAGTAGTATGATTATATTGATGAATTGTTTTTTAAAATTATTATAATAAATCATTTGAAATTGAAAGATTAGAAACGAATATTCTATAAATGTATTACATTTGCTTTATTACGCAGAAAATCAACATTCGTAAAACTCGTTTCAAATAAGTAAATATAAATATATATATATATATCGAACTGCAATATATAATAGGATTATAAAAAGACTTTTATAGTATACTATATAATTGCGATTGCTGCAACTTTGTCAGTAGATTTTAATTTCATGAGCCTTACGCCTGAAGTTTGGCGATTTCTACGAGGTAGATCTTCCGTAGGAATTTTTACAGCTTGGCCATGCTGGCTCATAATTATCAAATGTAGTCCTGGATGATCCAAAACTCTTGCTGAAGCTAAATTCCCTGTTTTGTCATTAATTCTTGCTGCATATACTCCTTGCCCTCCTCTATTTTGTGTAGGAAATTGTTCAAGGACAGTGGCTTTGCCAAAGCCTTTTTCTGAGACGATCATCAATAGATCTTCTTCTCGTCTAATTATTTCTGCTACTATAACTTCATCTTCTGGATTTTTAAATTTTATACCTCTAACTCCCATAGTATCTCTACGAGTTGGCCTTACATCTTTTTCATTAAATCTTATCGATCTTGCATTTTTTGTAACTAACATTATTTCATTATTTCCCTCTGTAGGTCTGACCCACTTCAGTTTATCTCCTGCACTCAACTTGATTGCTATGATTCCACTATTTCTAATATTCTCAAATTCAGTTAAGCTTGTTTTTTTGACAGTACCTCTATCTGTTACCATAAATAAATATTTATAATTTTTTCCTTTATTCTCTGTATCTAGTTGTTCTTCTTGGATTATATCTTCGTCAATTACCTGTCCTTTTGGGTCTCTTGTTAAAATGCTTGTGACAAGCTCATCATGACTTAGATCAATTAGATTGATTACTGCCTGTCCTTTTGCTGTTCTTCCAGATTCTTTTATATTATAAACTTTTTCTCTAAATACCCTTCCTTTATTGGTGAAGAATAGAATTTCATCATGTGTATTACATTTAAATACGTGTTCTACATAATCATTTTCTTTAGTTGTCATCATCTTTTTACCAACCCCTCCTCTATGTTGTTCTGTATAAATTCCTGTTTTCAATCTTTTGATATACCCATCATGGCTTACTGTTACGATTACGTCTTCTTTTGCAATTAGGTCCTCTTCACTAAATTCGTCAACTTTACCTTTTACTACTTTCGTTTTTCTTTTATCAGCAAATTTATTTCTTATTTCATTTAATTCTTGTGAGATAATCTGTAGTATTCGCTCTGGAGTTTCTAGAATATTTATTAGATCTATTATTTGCTTCTTTATATCTTTATACTCATCTTCTATTTTTTGTCGCTCTAGTGCGGCTAGACGCCTAAGTTGCATATCAAGAATTGCCTGTGCTTGAATCTCAGTCAACTTGAATTTTTTAATTAAATTTTCTTTTGCTGCTTCTCCATCTTTTGATTTACGAATTATACTAATAATTTCATCAAGGTTATCTAGTGCGATAATAAGACCTTCTAGTATATGTTCTCTTTCTTTTGATTTCGCTAGATTAAATTCTGTGCGTCTCGTAACAATTTCCTGTCTATGCTTAATAAATAGTTCTAGAATTTTTTTTAGATTTAAAAGCTTTGGTTCTCCATCTACTAATGCTATCATATTAGCATTGAATGCTTTTTGCAATTCTGTAAATTTATATAATTTATTTAGAATAGTTTTTGGCTTTCCATCTCTTTTGATATCAATAACTATTCTTAAACCTTCTTTGTTTGATTCGTCCCTTAAATCAGAGATCCCTTCAATTTTTTTTGTTTTAACTAATTCTGCAATCTTTGCAACTAACCTGGCTTTATTTACCTGATAAGGTATTTCAGTTATTATTATCTGGTACTTACTATTTTTACCTTCTTTTATCTCAGCTACCCCTCTCATTAAAATTCTACCTTTGCCAGTTGCATATGCGGTTAGAATTTCTTGTCTATCATATATGATACCCCCAGTTGGAAAATCAGGCCCTGGAATATATGTCATTATTTCTTCAACTTCTAGATCAGTTTCAAATTCTGGGAATCTATCTTTTGATAATTTCTCTAGGTCTGCTAGTGTTTTTATATTTTTTATATAACTGTTATCTATTTCTCTGCTTTTCCATTTATTGCCATTTTTTATTATAAAATTTACAGCATCAATAATCTCTCCAATGTTGTGCGAGGGTATCTTAGTTGCCATGCCAACAGCAATGCCATCTGCACCATTTAGGAGAATATTTGGTAATTTGGCAGGTAAAACATAAGGCTCTTTGTAACTTCCATCATAATTTGACACAAAATCTACCGTTGACTTGTCCAGATCTTCTACCAACTCGAGGGCATGTCTGTGAAGCCTTGCTTCGGTATACCTCATTGCTGCTGGACTATCACCATCAATTGAGCCAAAATTGCCTTGACCATCGATGAGTAAGTATCTAGTATTGAAATTTTGTGCCATTCTCACCATTGCGTCATATATGGCTAGATCTCCATGTGGATGATATTTACCCATTACGTCTCCTACAGTTCGAGCAGATTTTTTGTACGACTTTGATGGAAGGTAGCCAGATTTAAACATGGCATAGAGAATCCTTCTCTGTACTGGCTTGAGCCCGTCTCGAACATCAGGTAATGCCCTTGCTATTATCACGCTCATAGAATAGTTGATATAAGACATTTTCATCTCATCTACAATATTTCTTTCACGAATGCCAGCGTTTGATCCTTTTTCTTGAATATCATCTATATTCAATTGTTTTTGATTATTTTTTATTTCCATAATTTTTTTATTATTACTAAATTTCCTTTTGGTTCTTTAAGGTTATTTTGTTTTTAGTATAATTTTTTCTTTCTTTGAATAATGCCAGAATAAGTGATAATAGAATTATACAGATCGTGAAAATTACCATGACTAGAATGGGCATTATACAAATTAATATATCAATTAAATTAGATAGATCAATCATAGTTTATAGTGTAAGGGTAATTCCTAAAATAATAAATGTTAACATTACAAATGTGATTATAATACTGATAATGCAGCCTATCGGATTTTGAATTAAGCCTCCATTACTAGATTTATTATATTGGCTTTGATATATAGAAGTTAAGGAGAATTTCCTTGTTTGCAGCCAAACTTTGCCTGGTCCTCTTAATACTGCTAGGAATATTCCCTCTCCTCCAAAAATCCAGTTTTTAATACCACCATTTACTGTTTGAATATCATAATCTATTGTTTCTTCGTATGCTACTAAATTACCATTGTCAACGAGAATTTCCTGATCCTTCTCTAATTCATACATGACAGCTTCACCATCAGACATTAAATGTGCTCTACCTGTTCCTGATACTTTTTGTAGAATTAAACCTTTGCCACCAAAAAAACCTGCGCTCAGTTTCTTTGTAAGTGCTATTGATAAGTCAACATTATTTTCTGCACATAAGAATGAGCCTCTTTGAAAAATGATGGCAGGCTTATTTTTTTCTAAATCTACAGGAATAATTTTTCCCGCTCTTTCTGTTGAGAATGTGACTATACCTGTTCCATCTGTACATGTAAAGTGATTTACAAATAGCGTTTCACCAGTTATTATTCTGGAAAATACTTTAACAAGTCCTCTACTTTTTGTCTCCATTTCAATATTTTGTGTCATCCAGCTCATTTTACCAGCGTCAGAATATACAGTTTCTCCTTTATCTAGTTGTACAGATAAAGCTTGCAAGGTTGTACCTATTGTTTTATAACTAATTCCAGAGGATCCTTGTTGTTGTTTATTTAGAATTTTTGATTCTCTGACTTGCTCTATTTTTTCGGTTGTCTGTTTGTCCATTACAATCTTCATTAAAAAATAAGATTAGCTATGAGTTTACTGCTGATTGCTTACAGCTTAGTTCATTAGTTTATGCCTATGATCGAACCTTAATTTAATTTATAAATTTTAGATATAAAGGTTCAATTCTGTAAATGAACAATACATAGTTCATTCTAAAGTAATTGAACCCACTCTAGACAGCGAACCGACTGTTTAGAAAATCTAATAATTCGATAATTTGCTTCGGCCAAAGACAAATCTGCCTTTGATTAATATTGGCTGATTAATATTGGCTTAAATACCTAACTTCTTGCTTTTTTAAATGTCTAATTCTGCGTCTTTACTGTGCGTTTGAATAAACTTTTTTCTAGGTAGAACCTCTATTCCCATCAACATATCAAAAGTCTTGTTGGCTTCTTCCATATCCTCTATTTTAACCTGTTTTAGAATCCTGTGTTTAGGGTTCATAGTTGTGTCCCATAATTGTTCTGGATTCATTTCGCCAAGTCCTTTAAATCGTTGGATATGTTTTGGACTTTTGTTGGCTTTTTTTAAATTATTTAATAAAATATTTTTCTCCTCATCATCTTTTACCCAATAAATTTCATCTTTGTCAACTTCTATTTTATAAAGTGGAGGCTGAGCAATATAAACATAACCATTCTCTATTAGTCCCTTGAGGTGTCTGAAGAAAAATGTCAACATCAAAGTTGTTATATGTTCTCCATCTACATCAGCATCATTCATTAGGATAATTTTGTGATATCTAAGTTTTGATATGTCAAACGTTTCCCCTAGTCCAGTGCCTAAAGCTATTATAACTTCTTTTAATTTGTCATTACCTAATACTCTATCAATTCTATATTTTTCACTATTAATAGGTTTGCCAGTTAAAGGTAATATAGCTTGGGTTCTTCGGTCACGGCCCTGTTTTGCTGAACCTCCAGCAGAATCACCTTCTACTATATAAAGTTCACTTTCTTTTGGATCTTTTGTCGAACAATCAGCGAGTTTACCAGGTAGTGCCGTGCTATCTAATGCCCCTTTTCTAATTACCGCTTCTCTAGCTGCTTTTGCTGCACGTCTTGCCTTATTTGCAAGTACTACTCTATTGAGTATATTTTTAGCATTTGTTGGATTTTCTTCTAAATATGTTTTTAAACCATCTTCTACTACTTTTCTGACTATATGTGTGGCTTCTGGATTATTTAATTTAATTTTTGTTTGTCCTTCAAATTGAGGATCAGGCAACTTGATAGATACTATAGCAGTTAGACCTTCTCTCACATCTTCTCCATTTAAATTGATTTCTTTTTCTTTTTCAGTTGCAATACTCTGTAAATAATCATTTAATCCTTTAGTTAAAGCCATTCTAAATCCTGTTAAATGTGTTCCTCCTTCTGGATTTAATACATTATTTGCAAAACATAAGACTCTTTCTTGTAAATCATCTGTGTATTGAATAGCTACCTCTACGAGGACATTTTCTAATTCTTTGTTTATATAAAAAATATCTTTATTAATGACTTTAAGTGACCTATTTAAATCTCTGATATATGACTTTATTCCTCCATCAAAATGATAAATGTATGATCGAGGATAACTATTGTCCTCTCCTCTATCTTCATCAGATCTATTATCCTTTATTATAAAAGTTAATCCTCCAGTTAGATATGCAGCTCTCTTATATTGTGTAAGAATTCTTTTTAGGTCAAATTTAATAATCTTAAATATTTCTTTGTCTGGTTTGAATGTGATTGCTGTGCCTGTTTTCTTAGGATCTATGTCTTTTATTGCTTTGACTTTATCATCAGGTACACCTTTTTTGTATGATTGTGTCCAAATTTTACCATCTTTATATACTTCGATTTTCATCCATTCACTTAGTGCATTTGTCACAGCACTGCCAACACCATGCAGACCTCCAGAGACTTTATAACTTTCACGATCAAATTTACCTCCAGAATGTAAAGAAGTCATGATCACTTCTAATGCACTTTTTTTCTTTATTGGATGAATGTCGACTGGAATACCTCGTCCATTATCAATAACTGATACAGAATTATCACCATTTAAAATAAGTTCAATTTTATCACATGTGCCACCTTTATCCTTCTGAACTAATGCTTCATCGATAGAATTATCTACAATTTCTTTAATTAGATGATGAAGTCCATCTATCCCTGTATCGCCAATATACATAGCTGGTCTTTTACGTACAGCTTCAAGTCCTTCAAGCACAGTTATTTTGGAGGCATCGTACTTACTTGTAGTCATAGAAGTTAAATGAATTGATTGATTATTCTAACATATGAATATAGTTTTCATCAACGTTAAATAGTGCATAGCGAATATAAATTTAGCGTTCGGCCATCTGGCGCCTTTCAGATGGTTCAATACAGATTTATTCTAGAAGAAAATTTTTTGTCTATTGTCTATTGTCATTTTTTTGGTGGTTGGTCCTTTATTTAGTGATTTATTTGGTGACAGGCAGCTAGATAGACCAAACCAATAAACTCAGGCAGCGCGACCTAACTTGCACGTAATATTTGCATATTAATTTCACCTTGAGTTTGTGAATTCAATGCTACTGTTAGATTTTGGATTTGTTTGTTGCAATATAAAATTTTCATACCATATACCTTCAGCATCAGGAGTTGTAAACCTTTGTTTATTTCTACTTCTTAGATTGTATAGGTTGTATACATTTTACGAATTTCTGCGCAATAAATTAAGTCTAACATATTCCTCAGTTATTATCCTTCATTTCAAGACTATGATATGGTTTAATTTCATTATATATTTTTCACATATTTATTTATTTATTTTCTTCCTTGTTATTTTTGCATATCTGCATATTTGTTCCCAATCTATTTTAATCTTATTTTTGTTTTATTACTTATTTCTTGACCTATACCGATGTAAAAACAAAATTAACAGTTATAGGAAAATTATATCTAAACCGTAATTTTGTTTTGAGTTTGCTATAGTTTGTTATAGTTATATATGTGGAAATAATTGAAGAGGATTATTATTTTCTTAATTTGAAAAATTAATTTTATGTGGATTCGTGATATAAATCTTTTAAATAACATTGATGTAATTATTTCTTAGTCGTACTATACTAGTCATTTAAATATCATAATAATTTTCTATTCTAAAAGGATCACTAGATTATCTAGAATCAATTTTTTAGTTACATTTTTTGATAAAGCTTCTTTGTATTTAATTAATTTTGAGATAATGCTGCAATTATACTGATTTTCTCTAGCATAAACAATAAAATTATCTAAAAATCTTTGTACTTGTAGTTTAGAGTTTTTTGCAAGTGTATCAACAAATTTAAATTTATCTACCTGTGAAAGTTTACAAAAATTTTCTATTTCTGTTAATTTTACATTAATCTTATCATTTTTTTTATTTATTATAATTTCTGATCTCGAAACGATTGTTTGTAGTAGATTTTTGTGATTTTCTACGATTAAATATATGTGTGTAAACTCAGGAGGTTCTTCTGTAATTTTTAAGATTGCATTTTGCGCCTGAATGGTTAATAAATCACCATTTTGAATAATTACAAGTTTATGTTCTGTATTAAAAGGTTTTGTATATGCTAGTATTTTTAGGTCCCTTACTTTTTCGATACCTATGCTATCTTTTTTTTCTGAGTTTATGATGATAACATCAGGATGATTTTCTGATAAGTTGTATTGTTCAATTATTTCATCTGTTAAGTTGCGAATATTGTTATAATTTGTCTCTACAATTTTTGTTATATTTGTTGATTGTTTCATAAGCAGTAAAACATTTAATTTGACAAAATGGCCTAATTTGCCTAGTATAATTGTAGATTTCTCTATATATTTAATGATAAGATTTTATGACATCACCAACTGAAACTGAGAAGATGAAAGTTACTTCCCAAACTCATTCTACTACAACTCAAACTGGTGCAGCAAATTTTATAGATTTGTTATTTCATGAAGGTAAATTGACAGCTGATCAAGTACAACAAATCAAATTCGAGGCGATTAATACAGGCAATTCTTTAGAATCTATTGCTTTACAAAAAGACTTTATCACAGAAGAAGATCTGGTAAAGATGAAATCTAAAATGTATAAAATTGATTTTGTTGATTTATTTAATATAAATATCCCAACTGAAATTCTAAATAAAATCTCACAAGAACTGGCTAGAAAAAATGGTGCGGTTGTGTTTGATGCAAATGGCGACTATGTGAAAATAGCAATGATAGATCCACTTGATTTGCAGAAGGTAAAATTTCTTGGAGCATTGGTGGGTAAGCAGGTGAAGCCATATTTCGCTACGCCGACGGCTATTAAGCAAATAATTGATACTAAATATGGGGCTCAGGTAAGTGAAGAGGTTGCAGAAGCCTTAGAAGAAGTTGAGGATGTGATTAGTATTAAAAGTACAGGCCATGATTTGATGACTGAAATTTCGAGTGCACCGGTATCTAGAATTGTCAATATGATTTTGGAATATGCAGTGAAATATAAGGCGTCTGATGTGCATGTTGAGCCACACGAAGCAAAATTATCAATCAGGTTTAGACTCGATGGTGTGATGTCAGAGAAATTGACTTTGCCCAAAAAGCTAATTCCGTCTGTGGTTTCTAGAATTAAAATATTAGCCAATCTGAAGATC
>Ga0129299_1000223_pt1 | contig 34149 bp, 30 predicted proteins | sample ConPoolayeCmetaG_FD_94477 | JGI IMG/M metagenome (GOLD analysis project Ga0129299, IMG submission 94477) | Hot spring microbial mat communities from California, USA to study Microbial Dark Matter (Phase II) - Cone Pool mat layer C metaG ...
CGCGATTCTTTTCGTCCGTCACATCTGCGATGTACGCCTGCGCGACCGAAATGTTGCCACCGGTGAGACCATCAATGACGCGGCTAAGAAACAACATCCAGAGCGCGCCCGCAAAACCCAGCAACAAAAATCCGATGAACGTGCCAAAGATGCTGATGAGCAACACGGGACGCCGCCCCGCGCGATCCGACCAGCGTCCCAACAGCGGCGCGCCAATCAGTTGCGCCACCGCATACGACGCGACGAGCAAGCCCGTGACGAACGCGTCCGCGCCGAAGGTGGCGGCATAGTACGGAAGCAAGGGCAAAATCAAACTAAACCCCAGCAAGTCCACAAACACAATCAGAAAAATTATCGTGAGACGTTTATTGTTCATTTCTTCTCCGCGTGCTGGGCAATCGCGTCAATCAAACCCGAAAAGACGATGCCGTGAATCGGATACAGCGCGTACCAATACAACAAACCGAACAAACCTTTCGGAATGAAGAACGCGGTTTGAACAAGCCGCGTGTGATTGTCGTTGTGCGATTCGATGCGAAATTCCAACCACGCGGGACCAGGCGATTTCATTTCTGCGCGCAAACGCAGCAAACGATTCGGTTCGATTTTCTCCACGCGCCAGAAATCGAGCGCGTCGCCGACGTGCAACTCGTCGGGATGACGCCGCCCGCGCCGCAAACCCACACCACCGACCAAACGATCGAGCGCGCCGCGAATGTGCCACAGCCAATCCGCATACAGCCAGCCGCGCTTGCCGCCCAATCCTGTGACGACGCGAAAGACCGCTTCGGGACTCGCCGCGACGATGCGTTGACGCGCTTCGGTGATGATGCCTTCGCGATAAACGAACTTTTGTTGCGGCGCATCGCCTTTGCTACTCAAGAGCGCGTCACTCCACGATGTTTCCACCTGACTTGCATCGAGTTGCGCGAGTGCTTCATCCAGCGCGCGCGCATAATCGAGTGGTTGAATGTGCGGAAACAACCGACGCGCCACGTCATCGCGCACAATCACTTCGTTCCGCAGCCCTTCAATCAAGGGATGCGCGATGTTCGCCGAAATCGGCGTCATCCAGTGCACCCAGTACGCCGAAAGTTTGGGCGTCAACACTGGCACGGGAATCAACACGCGACGCAAGCCGCGCGCGCGAGCGTATCCCAGCATCATACTCGCATACGTCTGCACGTCTGCACCGCCAATTTCGATGATGCGCCCCGCGCTCTCTGGTACGCGCAGCGCGTTCACAAGATACGCCAGCACATCGCGAATCGCAATCGGTTGCACGCGCACATAGACCCAGCGTGGGCAAATCATCAACGGCACGCGCTCGGTCATCGCGCGAATGATCTCGAACGACACACTCCCCGACCCGACGATGATCGCCGCGCGAAATTCGGTCACCGGCACACCCGACTCGCGCAACGCGTCGCCCGTTTCGTGCCGCGAACGCAAATGCGGCGAGAGTTTTTCATCGGGGTTGCCCAAGCCGCCCAGATAAATGATGCGCGACACATTCGCCGCGCGCGCGGCATAACTGAAATTGCGCGCCGCTGTCACATCGCGCGAATGAAACTCGGTAAAGCCGCTCATACTGTGGACGAGATAGTACGCCACCTCCACACCTTGCAGCGCGGGCGCAAGCGTTTCGGCTTGCAACACATCGCCCTGCACGATTTCAACGCGCGCGCGCCAGGGGCGATCTTGCAAACGCTCGGAATCGCGCGCCAGCACGCGCACGCGATACCCCGCGTTGAGCAATTGTGGCACGAGTCGCCCACCAACGTAACCTGTCGCACCTGTCACTAGAATCGTCACTTTAACACATCCTTCAACGCGAGTTCTGCCGTTGGGAATTGAAATTTGAATCCTGCGCGCAACAAACGTTCGGGGAGCACGCGTTGTCCGTTGAGTAAGAGGAGTTCCGCCATTTCGCCTAGCGCGAGTTTGAGCGCGAACGCTGGCACAGGCAACCAGAATGGACGACGCAACACGCGCGCGATGACGCGCCCCAGTTCCGCATTCGCCAACGGTTCGGGTGCCGTGAGGTTGAACGCGCCGCGCGCGTCGTCCTTTTCCATCAAAAAGCGAATCGCGCGCACCGCATCGTGCAGATGAATCCACGCAATCACTTGCCTGCCGCTGCCAATCGGTCCGCCGACGAACAAGCGAATCGGCATAACGAGGAACGGAAAGACACCGCCGCTTTTATCGAGCGGCAAACCGAATCGCGTGACGACGCGACGCACACCCAGCGTTTCGACCTCCGCGCTCGATGCTTCCCACGCGACCGCAACATCGGCGAGAAAATCGTGCCCCGCCCCATTTTTCTCGGTGATGACTTCGTCGCCGCGCGCGCCATAAAATCCAACCGCCGATGCTTGCACAATGACGCGCGGTTTTTCGCGCGCCAGCCGTACCGCTTCGACTACTGCCTTGCTCGCGTTGACGCGACTGTCGCGAATGCGTCGCTTGCGTTCGTTCGTCCACGGCAGCGGTGGAATGCCGATGCTTTCGCCTGCGAGATTCACAATCGCGAACGCGCCCTCAGCGAGCGCGCTCCACCCTTGCGCGCTGCGCCCGTCCCATTTTTCGACGCGCACCCCCGCAGGCACATCGCGCGTCGTTGCGGGATTGCGACTGAGCCATACAACCTCGTACTGCGCGTCCAATAGTTCGCGCGTCAGCGCGCGACCGATGAAACCTGAACCACCTGTGATAATGACGCGTTTCATTTCGACCTCCGTATCAGCACGACCACGCGCGCCAGAATTGCCAGCACGACGATTCCCAAACCAATTGGCATCACGGGAACCGTGAATGTGCCTAGCCCAGCGAATTCGCGCACACGCGCGATGATGCGCGGCATCTCTGCCAGATCACTCGCGCTCCACACTTCGCGTTCGCCGATTGACAAAACGTACTTGCCCGTACGCCCGCGCGGATCGTACACCGCGATCCAGTATGTTCCGTCGGCGGGCAACTGCGCGCGCAAACTTTGCCGTTGCCAGTACGACGTTTGCGTCACGTGTTCATCGAACACGCGCGCATCGTCCTGTCCCACATCAGGGGCGATGATGACACCCTCGCCCGCTTCGAGCACGAACGGCACGCGCGCCGCGTCGAATCCCTTGCCGATGAGCGCGACATCGAACCCAAACGCGCGCGCAGATTCGCTGTGTGGCACTAGCGTTTCGATTCGCACGAGCGCGCCGCGCGTGCCTTCAAAGCGATAATAGTTCACCTCGCCCGCATCGGAGAGTTGCGCGTACACCGCCCACGAAATAGTATAGTCACTAATCGGGATTGCGTTCGCGCGCGTTGTGTTACTGCGCGGCTCGACAAAAATCGGACGATGCGCGAGCGCGGCAGTCGCGGTAAGGAATGTGAAAAAGATTGCCCAGAGAAACGCCAAGTGTTTCATTCGTACGACCGCCTTGCATTTTTCATTCGTTCAATCAGCGATTGATACAACCGATTGTGTTCTTTGGAAAACGATTGTCCCAGCACGCGCGCAAACGTTGTGAGATGTTGCGTAACCAATTCGGCAGGCACTGCGCGCGATGGCATCATCTCGTCCAACCACGCGCGTTCCGTGTCCATCAATTCGGGCACGCCGAACGCAAGCGCGCAGGTGACCGCATCAATCAGAAACAACGTCGCAAAATTGATGTCGTTCACGTTCCACGTGCGATGATGATTCGGCGCGAGCGTCGCGAAGAATCGCGCGACCGTCTCGCCCGCGATTTCGAGTCGGCGCGCGTACAGCGCGTTTGCCGCGTTCAACGCGCGCTTGCTGGGCGACCAATACTCGGCGCGCGGTTTCAGTGTCAAGAGTTGCGCGGGCGCAATCATCTCCGCGCCCAGATACTCGCCAGGCAAATGCGCGCGCAAATTCGGCAGCGCGTCCACGATGCGCCCCGCAAAGACAAGTGGAACCGCAGGGCGCTGCGCCGCATCAAGCCAAGGGATTAGCCCCGCCAGACCAATCACCGTCGTCACAGAGACCACGATGAATTTCGGCTGGAGGCGCGCCGCCGCGTTGATGTCGGCAAGCGGCGTACCCTGTCCCAGAAAAATCACGCGCCACCCTTGACGCTGCGCGATCAGCGAAAAGATGAGCAGACCGAGCGCGTGCTCTTCGTTGGGCGCGCACGCGGCAACCAGCGTTGGCACCGCGAGCGGCAGCGCGGGTTGCGCTTGCAAAATCGCAAACAATTTTTGTTGAATGACGTTGCTCGCCAGATGCTCTTGCCACACGGTCATCTCGCCGCGCATCCAGCGCGCGCCAATCTCGCGCAGCGTGGGGACGATGATGTGTTGCGCCACTTGTTCAGGCGCAAAGAGCGCGAACGCTTCGTCCAAGATTCGCCGCGCGGCCGTCTCGTCCGAACGCGCGAACGCATCGAACAGCGCGGCTTGTGTCGTCGCGAGCGGTTGCATCGCTTCAACCATCGCGCGCGCAGACTGACGACGCTGGCGCAACAGCGCGCTCGCCTGCGCGGGCGGAATGCCTGCTTCCACTTGTTGCCTCAGCCACAACACATCGGCAATGTCCTGCTCATCGTACAGACGATAGCGATTGTCCGCGTCGCGCTTGGGCGCAGGCACGCCATAGCGCCGCTCCCACGCGCGCAAGGTATGCACCGATACACCCGTGCGTTCGGCAACCACTTTGATCGTCAGCCCGAAGGTTGTGCCCATTCCGATACTCAACTCGCAGCAACCGATTTGCGCGCGCGCAACCAGACGCTCGACGCAATCAACAGGACGACGAACGCGGTCGTCACCCACGCCGTGTTCGCCACCACTGCCACCGCCGATTGTTTGACCGCGATGCCGATGAACGACCAGACCAGCACCACCAGATACGCAAGGTTGCGGCGCGTCCACGTCATCACCAGCGCGAGCGCGGATGCGACGACGAGCATCACCGCCGCCCACATTTCAGGCGCGATGCCCAGGCCGTCCCACTTTAACGCGTACAGCAAATCGGTGATGTTCGCAATCGTCGCCACGCTGATCCAGCCGAGGTAGATGCTGAACGGAACATCCACGCACCATTTTTCGATTGTCGTCACGCGCGCGCGTCCGATGTTCAAGCGGACGTAGATTCCAATGAGTGAGAGGAGCAGCGCGAGCATCACCACGACCGAGAGGGGCAAGAGTTCGTAATGCCAGGTGAACAACCACGCCGCGTTCGCGAGGTTGCTGAACACAAACAGCCAGCCGATGCGCGCGAGGCGCGCGTTGTCGCGCTGTGCGGGCAACAACTGGTACACGACAAACGCAATCCAACCGATGTAGATGACACCCCAGATTGCAAAGACATAACCCGCAGGGACGAAAAACACCTTGAACTTGTCCGAAATGGCGCCCGTGCTTTGCCCGTTCAACGGCAGCGCGTTTGCCAGAACATTCACCGTCAGTGCGACGATAACCGTCGCGAGATTGACCCAAGGTAACCAGCGTTTCATTGCTTGACCTTTCTTGTGGGACGAAGGACGAAGGACGGATGACCGACGACCGCCGCCACACTTGATTACACAAACATTATACAACAATAATTATAGTTTGTCAATCGTTTGTCGAATCTTTAGCGAAATTTTAATCCTGGGGTAAAAAAAGCCCCGTCGGGTGTGGGGGAAACCCGACGGGGGTTAGCGCTTGAAGTGCAGTATCTGCTTGGGCGGGGAACACCAGAGCCGGGCGCAATACAGCGCGCTGTGCAACGCAAGCCAACATCGCACGCCGCATTGTCGCCCTGCGCGTGTGTTGGGTGAAATTGAATGTCTATATCTACTTTGTCGCTTCTTTTGCCTTCTCGGTTAGCCACACGTTGATCAGAGTTTCTGTGGATACACCTTGCTTATGTGCGAGCGCCGTCAGTCTCTTTGCAAGTGTTGGCTCTAACGCGGTTAGAAACACGCGCCGCTGAATATCTGCCTCAAAGTGCGCTTCTCTGGTCAAGTCCCAATAGTCAGTCAAATCGTGGCTATCCCAGAACTCTGCTGCTTCCTCAATACTCTTAAAGTGCTTGGGAATCGGGTCGCGTTTCTTTTTATTTGCCATAGGTTCTTCTTTCCTTTCTCGTCATATCTCGCGCGCTGACAATCAACGCTTCACCTGTTCGTTTGTGAACGAAGTAAACGGTAAGGTAACGACCTTCTTCAGTTTGTCCCAACGCTACATAGAGGTTTTCACCTTCAATATCGCCAGTCTCGATGAAACGGTAGCGCGGTGAACTATTGAATATCTCCTCTACTTCATCGGTCGTGATGTTGTGCTTCCACGATAGTTTGTCAATAACGTTGCGTAACCAAATGATTCCGGTTACTTTCATTCGGCATACCTCGTTGCTTTCGGGAAATCAATTTCGCCAAACGCCATAGCGCACCGACCGCGCCCAACGCGCCACGCGAAATGAAACCAACGTCCAACCGCGCCGAGTTCACCAAAGGGCGCGGGAGTTTATCCTGAGCGCAGCGAAGGATGGCGCGGTCGGTGCGCGCGTGTTTTGTGATGTGCGCAATGTGGTGCTAACAGTACCCACGATAGCAGTAACTGTCATAATGGTAGTAGATGTCTGGACCAAATACGATATGAAATCCTCCAGCAGGAACAGGTGAGAGACAAATCCTATCCCCAGGATTCAAAGACACGTCTGCTATATAACCGTGTTTTTGGAGCGGGGTAATATCTGAAATTGTTCCTACTTCCGAACCATTCACCGTGACTTTCGCTACGCTGGCTGCGCTAACCCATATCTTGCTTACGCGATATTGCGCTATATCACAACCATCTGGCTGTTCCTCGCGTCTTATTCGCTGAATATTGAAATGATTGTTTGCCCATAGCCAATTTTCATCATACGGGGCTTGCCCGTCTGAGAATGTTACCCTTGAAAAGACTCCAGAACCTATGGACACTGTCGTATGCGAACGCAATGGACTTGCAGATGTAGAGGAGGGCTGAACTTGCGTTGCCGCTGGCGGTGGTATTGGGGTGGGAAAAGGCGCGCTAGCTGCAGGTGATTGTGACCCTGTGCCACATCCCAAATCCTTACCCGATACTTGCTCCACCGAAATCGGTGCTTGGGCAATATACGTTCCTGACTGACCACCAGAGAAAAGTGTGCCTGTCCATTCTTGCTCAGTCCATCTGAGCATAAATTCCATATTTGTTCCAGCGGGAGCGGTGAGTTCTTGTCTCTTGCTCACATTTCTATACTGTCCGTACTTTGCGGAGACACTTCCCTGAACAATCGCGTAACCGACTGTTGCACCGATTGCTCCTTCGACACTCACCGAAAACGAGCGCTCCGCCACCTGTTTACTCTCTCCTCTACCACCGCAATTATTGATGCGTATGGTCTCAACCGTAGTAATGGTTCGACTTTGAGTTTCATTCACCTGAACATTTGCCTGGGGCGGATTGTACTGAGAGGGGCTTGGTTGGGGAGTGGTACAGGCGTCAAGCAATATCGAAAGAGAAACCCCAACGAGTATGCCGAGAAATTTGTGGTGGCGCATTTGCATTGCCTCACTTTCGGGAGTGGTTAGTGAATTCTCCGTTTTGCCGCGCGACTGATGGTTGCAACGGAATGTCACAAAACGCCGTAGCGCACCGACCGCGCCCAAAGGATGACAACGGACAACCCAGAAAGAAACGGACGATGGCGTGCGGGGTTGTCCGTTTGATTTCGTTCTTGTCCGTTGTACTCTCCTGCCGCGTACGTGGCGCGGTCGGTGCGCGCGTGTGTGCTGCCGTGCACTTGGCGTCCCCTATTGTCGAAAGTACTTCACAGTGATTCCAGTCAAATGGATGCAAGGGTTGACTGAACCAGTTGTCGTGGTGGATGTGTCTACAATCTGTACGCTCGTAAGTCTTGATTGGGTTAGAGGACCTGGAATCTCAATTGTGAGAATGTCAAATCTGCCTTTGGCTCCATCGGGTGCGATTCCTTGCCATGCCTCGCGCAGTGTGGGCGATGATGCTGTAGTTACCGCGTTTGGTTTGTCAACTGACCAGTCACGAAAGTTGAAACCCAGGACCAGAGAAGTTTTGTGGTTAGCCCCGCCAGAAAAGCCCAAGAGAACGTATCCGACTTCCTTTCCGTTGTATTCTTGCAATGCCCATCCGCCTTGAAGAAGCAGATATACATTGGTGGGACGAGGTATGTCCACATTATACTGGAGTGTCGTCGGTCGCTCTGGTACGTGGGAACACTGCGTTGTTGACGTCCATCCCGTCTCAAAAGGAATATTCAGCAACAACTTTCGGCTGCTAATTTCTAGTCCGAGATTCACATACGGAGCAGACTGTTCCGAGTTTGAACTAACAGAGATGACCGCGAAATCTGAGACGAGTGGAGCAGCAGTGGCTGTCGGCGGCAATCTCGTAGGCAGTGCAATGGTCGGCGTTGGCATAGCGCGAGTTGCAGTTGGTAATGATGCTGGCAATGTAGCGGTCGGCTGAGGTCTTGGCGTGGGTAACACAATGGCTGGTTCATCAAGTCTTGCTTTCTGCCGTTGCTCCAGACCCAGAAAATATCTAATCTCGGGAGTCAGCAAGCCAACTACAATTGCGACACATGCGACAATCAATGCAAGCACTCCAATAACCACTGGCCATTTACTGAGAACTATGACTTCTGTACTGTCTCTCATCTGTGGCTAACCCACAACTTCCACGCGAGAAAGGCATGTCAGAGAACTTACGTTCCACGACACGCTTTCGTCGTGTATCACGGCATTTTCCCGTGTTACCCGCAATAAACGTGTCGGGTATCACTTCGTGGGGGATACCACCCCATTTAATCTAATGCCAACATTTCCTTCACTCGTTTACCTTCTCCGTACATTCTTCCCTTCTTCGCACGCGATGAGTCGCCCTGCGTTTCGCATCTCGCAAACAAAAAAAGCACTCGAGACGCGCGCGCAACAACGCGTCAAAAGTGCTTTTGACGTAACCACGAAACATCGCTTGGACGATTGGACGGACGAATCACGTGTGCCTCACCAAACAAGCGCGAACCGATTGACCCAACGCTCCCTAACTCACGAGCAAATTATACACCCAGCCATTGCGCGCGTCAAATGCGTTGGTGCCTGTGCCCGCGCGCATTTCAGATGCCTTTGGCAATTTAAATCGCGTCTACAATTATCCCAAGCCTGCCTGTGCAGACTGAATTCCAGCCGCTGCAGGGCGACTTTGGGTTTTGGTTGCTACGGTTTTAACCGCCCGTACCAATTTTGCACGGGCCCCACCTTGCAGAGCAGGACAACTTGACGCGCCACATTGTCGTCCTGCGTGTGTTCTGCGTTCGTGCGGCTTCAGTTCATACCGCACACATTTGCCAACACATTATTGACCTTCAAATATCACATCGCTGGCGCGCAGGTCCGTGTTACGCACGCGTACAATCACAAAGGGATGTGTGATAACATCCGACTGTGGTGTGCTGGGTAATGGCTTATCCACAGAGTAGTTGATTGCCAGACGTTCCATTCCCGAATCCTGCCGCACGGTAATGGAGTTAATCCGCACGCGAAACCCCGTGGAACCCGCTAAACCTACATATACCACAATGTAAAGGTCTGGTGTAGGCGTGCCAAAGATTCTGTGCAGGATTTCCCTGGCTTGCTCTGGCAGACCATCTGGCACGACGCGTTTGGGATCGTCGCCGCGAATTGCCAGCAGAATCGGCGCGCGTCCTTTGCCAACAAAGGGCGCACCTTCCGCTATAACCTCAAAGGGCACATTTCTTAACACAACAAACGCCGTTGGAGATGCAATGGGCGAAGGGGTTGTCACAGAACTACTCGGCAGGGCAGTGACAGCCGTAGGTGCGACGGGCAAAGTGGTGGAGGGAGGTGTTACACATGCCGCACCTACCACGATTAACACACCGCAGGCAATACCAACGAGAATGCTCTTTCGCGATAGCAGCGTAGACGCTTTCATCTTTTCCTCCCTATTAAGACGTTCCAAAAGGCAGACGCGCTCCTTACTTGAGGATCAGCGGGAGATACACGTAATTCAGATTCTCGACATAGAGCCAGAAATCTCCTGTCGCTGATACCTTACTGTACACCACGAGTCCAAGCCAATCGGAGACGGAAAAGGGCAAGCGATAGGTCAGGGATTCCGCGCTCGATCCGACTCCATACGAATCTGCGAATGCCACGTTGCTGCCCAGTCCCAGCGTCCAGGTTGCCGCATTGCTGCTATCCGAACGGAACAAGGCCCCATCGCATAGTCATTCGTACTGGCGGATGGCACAACCCAGATACGTTTGCTCTGGTAACCGTAAAACCACACATCAAACACGCGAACCACCTCAGACGCGCTCATGCTGTACGGTCCATACCAACCTGGATTAACCAATCCGATGCCTGGGTTCGACCAATTCACGGCATAACTCCCAGTTCCGCTGTATGTGTTGACGCGATAATGCTCTGGTTGATTGGAAGGACGATGATTACCGTCCACCATGATCAAGTCCACTTGCCCACTGCCAAAAAGTGAAGTAGCCAGCAGATTGCGCATGGCTGGGTCGTCAAACCACGAGGCGCCGTACAGGTGCAAGTCGTAATCGGCACTCGAACTGGGGCGAAGGCCGAAGGCGCGCCAATAGTCGGTGGGTGACCAATCGGTCGGATAGACCGAGAAGTGTTCGCCCAAAGGCGGAGGCGCACTGCCATAGTTATAACCAGAATTCGGAGGCAAGCGCGTTGTGCCGCGCCACCATCCTGCGCCAAGTATTCCCTCAAGTTTCGTGTAAATTTCAGAGAGGTTTCCCGAATTATGCCTGAATTCGCCTCGAAAGCACAGTTTTGCCGACACTTCGCTGACCAACGATGGGCGAATCGAGTCATCAACGGCAACAATTTAATGTGCTGTGTCTTGTGCCTACAATATCTTGTGGGTATTGCACGAATGACTACAAGATGTTGGGATTGGAAAATTCAGAAAAGTACCTCAAGATTTACACGAAACTTAAATTTCATTCTGGCACATTTGGCACATTTGGCTCATTGACACGTCCACGCGTATTTGCCGCATCCATCGCCTTGTGTTATAATTCAACCACTTTAAACTCACATTCGCAAGTAACACGGCTCTATGAAGACGCTACCTCAGACCTATTTGTTTCTAGCCCTGTCAATCTTTTTGCTGAATGCGTGTTCTGTCCCCTCTCAGGTCTCAACCATTTATCCAACCCCTGCGTCAACTCTTGCGCTGGTCACACCAACACCTCTGGCTACTCCCCCGGCTACGGCACAGCCCACTGCCACGCCTACCGTCGTTCCATCCGCTACGCCATCCCCCACCACAGTGGCAATCTCAGCAATGGCACAAAGTACCCCCGATGCGCCGGCGGATGATTCACTCTTCGACACTTTGGTTGCACCGCTGGTGAGCGAAGCGAACAAACGCCGCCTCGAGCGTGCCAGGAGCGAGCGCGACTATCAACGGCGCGTGGATGCCGAGATAAATCGGGGACGCCTCAACATCTTGCTGTTTGGATACGGCGAAGCCCACTGGCCTCCCCATACCGAGAAATCCATCGTCGGCTCCTATACAATCGTCTCCTACGATACCCTCGCGCGTCAAGCCGATATTGTTTCGCTGACCAGCGACATTCGCGCGCCTGAAATCGAACGCGAAGTGTGGCGCAACGCGCCCCGAGTGACCGCTGTGCGGATTGATCAAGCCTACTCCGTCGGGGGATTCAATCTAATGCGGCGGGTCCTGGAGAACGCCACCGGACTCTCGATAGACTTTCAGATTGTATTCAAAGATCGTCTGCTGGTCGGTTTGATTGACGAAGTCTTTGGGGGCGTGGAAGTCGATGTGCCGGTCGAATTTCATGCCCATCCCTACTATCTGGACGGAAAAAAGTACGAACGCGGTTATTTTGCCAGAGGACCCCAGCGGATGGATGGGCGTCGTGCTTTGCAGTTCATCAAGACCCTGCCCATCACCGAAGGCTACTATGGTACGGCACTCGAAAATAACGCGCGCAAGCATCTGGTCTTTCAAGGACTTGCCAGCGCGCTCGAACGCAGGCACAAAGAGCGTACCTTTTGGCTGAGCGGGGCTGCCTTTGTGACCAAAGCGCTGGCTACGGGAACCATCGTCTATGATTTTGATCCCGTGCCTCTCGTCATCAACAATCTCGGTGAGACCGCCGCCACCGCTGAGAAACTGGCTACCGGCAAAGCCCGTACCATACGCGTCCCCAAAATTCGTTCCACGTGCCACATTGTTGATCCCGCCCACGGCGACGGCGGTGTGCAGTGGGTCAACGCGAACGCCGCAGTCAATCCGATTACCCAGCGGGACATTCGTCAAGGCGTGTACCCTTCGCTCGATTACGCTGTGCCGATTGACGCCGACCCCTATGGCGATTTAATCACGGCGTATTGGCCCTCGGTGCGCACACTGGTCAAACAGACCTTGATGTCAAAAAGCGAGCCGGGCGATTGGGGGGCACGTTAGATCACGCCTGAACCGTTCCAACGATAGAGATACCCGGCACGGGTGCAAACTTTCATTTAATTACTCAGCCGTGCTGTCTATGGCGTCAAGCCCCATCCCCTAATCCCCTCCCCACGCCGCTCTGCGGCGTGGGGAGGGGGAATCAAAAGCGGGGGAGTGGGTGGGCGGCTTCGCCGCCCGCCACCACCCCGTCATCCCCCCCTGCTCTCCCCGCGACGCGGGGAGAGCAGGGGGCAGGGGGATGAGTGGGGTCAAGCCTGTAACTGTGTAAACCAAAATGCAAGTTTGCGACCGTTAGAGGTAAACAGGTAAGCGAGTAAACAGGTGAGCAGGTAAACAGGTATGACTTGTTTACCTATCACCTGTCTACTTGATACTGGGAGGTGACAATGGCTTTTTATCGCGGACGGCGCGCCGCGCCTGAGGTGGATTGGGACGATGTGTTGCGTCGTCCATCACCGAACTTGCGGCGACCGATTTTGTTGGTCACAGCATTTTTCTTGCTGTGGATTTTGTTTTCGATTCTACCGCGTCTCTATACCGATTATCGCTGGTTCGAAGAAGTCGGTTACACCTCGGTCTTTGTGACCGAACTGAACGCGCGCGTCGCGATCTTTTTCGGCGCGGCGCTCGTGTTCTTTGTGTTCTACATCATCAACATCGCCATCGCGCGACGACTCACGCCACGCTTTGCGGACGAATCGTCGCGCTGGACGCAACTGGCGATGTTCGCTGGCAAATCCATCACGTTCCTGCTCGTTTCCGCCGGACTGTTGCTCGCGTTCATCGTGGGGATGCTCGCGCAAAACAACTGGCTGGCGTTTTTGCGCTTTGCCAACGCCGCGCCGTTCGGCGTCACCGATCCGATTTTTAATCAGGATGTGGCGTTCTACGTTTTCACCCTGCCCATCTATCGCTTTCTGGTCAGTTGGATTGGCAGCGCGATTGTGCTTGCCGCGTTCGCCACGGGCGCGACGTACTTGATGGGACTGGGGCGAATTCAGTGGACGAACGCGGTCAAGGCGCATCTGTCGTTTCTCGGTTTTCTGTTTTTGTTGCTCAACGCGTGGAGTTACCAACTCGACAAGTACGAACTCGTCTTTTCACCGCGCGGTGTGGTCTTTGGCGCCAGTTACACCGACGTGAACGCGCAAATTCCCGCCTACAACATCCTCACGATTCTCGCGCTCGCGCTGGCGGTGTTGCTGCTCGTCAACGTTTTTGTGCGCGCGCTCAAAGCGATTGGTATTGCGGTCGCGCTCTGGATTCTTGCCGCGCTCGTGCTGGGTGAATTTTATCCGGGCGTCGTGCAGAATTTCGAGGTCAAGCCGAACGAGTTTGTCAAGGAAGAGCCGTACATCAAACACAACATCACGTTGACGCGTCGCGCGTACGCGCTCGATACGATTCAGGACGCGCCCTATCCTGCCGAGGATGTGCTCACCGCCACCGATATTCAGCGCAACGCCGAGACCATCAACAACATTCGTTTGCAGGATTATCGTCCGCTGTTGCAAACGTACAATCAAATTCAATCTATCCGCACGTACTACGAATTCAGTGATGTGGATGTGGATCGCTACCGCATCGGTGACCGCTATCGTCAGGTGATGGTAAGCGTGCGCGAACTAGCCACGCGGAAGTTGACTGAAAAAGCGCAGACGTGGGTCAACTTGCATCTGGTCTATACGCATGGCTATGGCGTGGCAGTCAGTCCCGTCAACGAATTCACTGCCGATGGTCTGCCGAATTTGCTCGTCAAAGATATTCCACCGACTGGCGTCATTCCCGTGACGCGCCCCCAGATCTACTTTGGTGAAGAGACGACCGATTACGTCTTTGTCAAGACGCGCGAAAAAGAATTCGATTATCCCAGAGGCGATGAGAACGCGTTCACGACGTACGAAGGCACCGGCGGTGTGCCCATTGGCTCGTACTGGGATCGCTTGATGTTCGCGCTGCGCTTTGGCGATATGAATATCTTGCTCACCGATGCGCTCACCAACGAAAGCCGCGTGCTGTTCAATCGGCACATTCAGACGCGCGTGCGGCGCATCGCGCCCTTTTTGATGCTGGACAAGGATCCATACGCCGTCATCGCCGATGGCAAGATCGTATGGCTACAAGACGCCTACACGTTCACAGGTCAATATCCCTACAGCGAACCGTATCAACGCAACCTCAACTACATTCGCAACTCGGTCAAGATTGCGATTGACGCGTACGATGGCACGACGACGTTTTACATCGCGGAACCGGACGAGCCGATTCTGCGCGCGTATCGCGCGATCTTTCCCGCGCTCTTCAAGCCGATGGAGCAAATGCCTGCCACGCTGCGCGATCATTTGCGCTATCCCGAAGGCTTGTTCACGATTCAAGCCGCGATGTATCGCACATATCATATGCAAGACCCGCTGGTCTTTTACAACAAAGAAGACCTGTGGGCATTTCCAAACGAATCGGCGGACGGTCGTCCCAATCCAATGGAGCCGTACTATGTGATTATGCGTTTGCCCAGCGATCCGAAGGAAGAATTTATGCTGATGTTGCCGTTCACCCCAGCCAAGCGTCAAAATATGGTCGCATGGATGTCGGCCAAGAGCGATGGCGCGGATTACGGCAAACGCCTGGTGTATCGTTTTCCCAAGGACAAGTTGGTGTACGGTCCTGAACAAATTCACGCGCGCCTGAATCAGGACCCCAAGATTTCGGCAGAACTGACGCTCCTCAGTCAGCGCGGCAGTCGCGTGCTGTGGGGGAATTTGCTCGTCATCCCCATCGAAAAATCGCTTCTCTACATTCAACCGATGTATCTGCTTGCGGAACAATCGCAGATACCGCAGTTGAAACGCGTCGTGGTCGCCACGACGAACAACGTCGTGATGGAGCCAACCCTCGGCGAGTCGCTCGCGCGCATTTTCGGCGCGGGCGCCAGCGTCGTCGCAGCGCCAACCACGCCCAGCACCGACACGCCGACCAGCGTCAACGCCCTCGTCAAGAAAGCGAACGATCACTATGCGCGCGCACAAGACGCGCTCAAGACCGGCGATTGGGCAACGTACGGCAAAGAGATGCAGGGGCTGCAACAAACGCTGGAAGAGTTGATGAAGGCAACGGGACAGAAGCAGTAGGCAGGAGGCGGGAGGTATCTCCGGCACGGGCACAAACTTTCGTTTTAAGCCGTTGCCGTCTATGGCGTCAAGCCCCACCCCCATCTCCCTCTTCTCTCCCCGCCACGCGGGGAGAGAAGAGGGCAGGGGGATGAGTGGGGTCAAGCCTGTACTGTGCAAACCAAAATGAAAGTTTGCGACCGTTGAAGGTATAAAATAGACACCAGGCTCCAATGAGGAAACCTGGTGTCTTGATTTTTAGCGACTCAGCGCCAGGCGTTCGTACGCCCAATCAACAGGTGGTACATCGGTAGCGATGCGGACAGGGTTCGAGCCATCTGCATTCATTCGCCAGATGCTCCACACTCCATCTTCGAGCGCGCGATAGTAGATGGCACTTCCGTCCGGCGACCATTGCGCGCCCACGCGCGGCGAAGTACCCCACGTGAGTTGACGTTTGCCACTACCATCCACGTTCACAACAAACAAGTGCTTGACCCCGTCCACATCAGCCTGATATAGAATCTGATTGCCTGTGGGTGACCAAGCGGGGTTCGTTCCCAAATCTTTAGTGATGGGAGTACCGGCATCTCCGCCTGCCGAACTGGCTTTGTAGATGCCACAATCGGAACCGCGACAAGTAGCAAACGCAATGTACTTGTCGTCCGGCGACCACGACGGTTGCGTACCGCCATAAACGATGGTACGCCGCCCGCTACCATCCACGCGCACCGCATCAATGTTGACCAGCACCGTGCGATCCAGAATCGGTTGCGAGGAAAAGGCAATCCATTTGCCATCATTCGACCAGGCGAGATACTTGGCATGCGCTTCGCCCACGATCTTGCGCGCGTTGGTCCCATTGACATTCGCCACGTGAATGCCCTCGTTCCAGTGATAGTAGGCAATCAACGAACCGTCCGGCGAAAGAGCGGGCGAAGACGCATTCTTGAGCACCTGCCTGGCATCACTCCCATCGGCGTTCATTATCCACACGAACTTGTCTTCAGGGCGCCCCCCGCGCTCGACACTAAAGGCGATGCGGACGCGGCCTCCGACAGGCATAACCGGCTGTGCGAACTTGACGCCGGGCGTTGGAGATAGAGCGACGGGGCTGCCCTGCTGAGACGACCAGAGCCAATAGCCGCCACCAGCCAGCAACGCACACAACAACAGCATTAAAAATACGGCGAGTGCTCCCACCACCAGCGGTGTGCGACTGGGCGTCTTGGCGGCACTCGTGGGTTTCTTTTTGCCTACATCGGGCATCTGTTCAAATACGTTCGACATTCTAACCTCCCTTGAGTAGAAAGCGTATGGCGTATAGTGAATGGCGTTTGCGATACGCCAGACGCTCAATGTCCATCTGGATTTTCATCCCACGGCATCGGGCGCGCGGTGTCGCTGGATGATTGTTTGATCTTGATGCGCGATTTAGGTTGCGCCGTTCCTGCCGGTGGAGCCTCACCGGTCAATTTGATACGACTCGGTTTCTGCGGCGCTGACGCAGACGTGGGCACAGTCGGCAGCGCCACCCCGCGCGCGCGGAGCAGGTGTATTGCCGCAGGAACGAGTAACAGCGCGAGCAACACCGCCAGCACGACGAAAAAGAGGATCCACGAGGTCGCCTGCGTTGCCACTTCGGGAATGACGCCACCGGGATTGAACTCGGTGCGTGTACTGCCGGCGCCCATCGCCGTGACCACAATGTTGCGCTTGACGCCATCGCGCAAAGGATTGGGTGAAAGGTAGGTGAGTTTGTATTCGTTCTGGAGCAGGAACGACAACTGTTGATACAGTTCACTCAACTGGCTGCCATCGGGACTGTAGTAGTAATTGCCATAGGTCACGTTTGCCAGTTCACGCAAAATCTCCTCGTCAACGCCTTCTTGACTGCCATACGCCGTATTGCGGGCACCCAGCCCCACGGTGTAAACCGAAAAGCCACCGTGACTCACACGTTGCACAATCGCTTCACGCCCCAGTTTGCTTGCTGTATCCATACCGTCGGTCAGCACGATGATGGCTTTGCGTCCCTGCACCGTCTCGAAATAGCGCGCGGCGTGATCCAGCGCATCGTACAGCGCGGTATTGCCGCGCGGAAAGATTTTTTGAATCGCCGCCAACAACCTGGCTTTGTCATCCGTGAACGTTTGCAGTGTCTCGATTTCGGTATCGAACTGGATCAACGCGGTCTTGTCGCCGGGGCGCATCAAATTGACAAAGGTACTCGCCGCTTGTTTCGCCGCGACCATCTTGTCGCCCGCCGCCATACTGCCGCTGCGATCAATAATCAAGATAGTGTTGACCGCGCCTTGCTCACCCGCGCGCGTGACGCTGGTCAGCGACATTTCTGCGCCATTCTCCGTCACGCGAAAGGCGCTCGGGGAAATGTGACGCACGGGATTGCCGCTGGCATCCGTGACCGAGATGTACACGTCCACCTGTGGAAAGCGCGAGGTATCCACTTGCGTCACGCGGATATTCACCTGCGCTTGCGCCTGCACCCCCGTCGCAGCAAGCCAGCCGAACACGCACACCCACATCCAGAAGACGATAAACTTTCTCATACGACCCCCTGCTGTCGATTTGCGATTGCCGATTGCCGATGTGCGATTGCCAATTGCCGATCGCGGCTTCCAGTGAAAATCGCAAATCGCAAATCGAAAATCGGCAATCGCTTAACGTCGCTCGTGGTACACCAACTCGGTGTTGCCCAGACGAATGACCGCGTTGTTCGTCAAGCGCGCTGTTTCCACTTTGCGACCATTCACGAACGTTCCTTTGCCCACACTCATATCCTCAATCACAAAGTGTGTGCCCGCGCCTTTCAAGCGCGCATGTTGGGGTGCAATCGCCGGGTCGGGGAGTGCAATGTCCGCTTTGAAATCGTTACTGCCGATAATCGCGGCGGGTCCGTGTGTGGGCAAGAATTTGTCGAGGATGAATTCATTGCCTTTGAGTTTACCCGTTTTGACTTCGAGCCACGCGCGCGAGAGGATCACCACAATCAAGGCAATGAACGCACCCACCGCCGCGCCCAACACGCTCAAGCCCAGAATCTTGCCCAACTCCGAGGCACCGAAGAGAGATTGCAGGAGAAACAAAATGACCCCGCCGATGGTTCCCCCCACCACGCCGCCCAGCGCGCCTTTCCACGCCTGTGCTCCGGTGATGTAGCCTTCCGACCAGCCAATCAGCAAACCGAACAGCGCCCACCCCAGCGCACGTCCAACGAGTTCGCCGCCGGAGAGTTGAAACACCAACTCGCCGATGGGCAAGCCCACCGCGCCTGCCACCATGCCAATGCTGCCCGCCACCAGAGCGGCGCGCAGCGTGCGATACCACGAGCGCTCCAGCAAACCCTCGCTGGCACCAATCAACACACCGATACTCAACCCCAGAATCGCGCCGAGGATGACATCACTCACATACACATTCATCCCGTGCACAAAACCAATCGTATCGCCGATACGTCCACCAATGAGCGCGCCGATCGCGCCCAGAATCGCGTAATAGTACGCCCGCATTCGTAAACTCATTGTGCCTCACTTTCTGGCGTCTGCACCGAGACCGCTGGTGTGAGATTCTCCCACTCGACGATGCTGTACTCGTCCAGATCGCTCACCTCATAGAAACCGACATAGCGCCGCGGATCGAGCGAGGCGTCACGTTGCCAGCAAAAAAAGCCCGCCTGCTGTGCCGCCGGATCAATGACGAGTGCTACTTGATTCGGGTCAGGAAAAAAATGCCGATGCAAAAAAGTATCGTATCCCGATAAGAACACTCCCAGACGCGGATGCGTGTGATACCATCCCACAATCCGTTTGTCCGGAAAACGCGCCTCCAGTTGGTTATTGAAATCAACCAGCGTGTCCTGTGTAAAGGTCAGATGCGTTTCGCCCGCGCGCGCAAAGAGAGCGGGGAGGATGTCTTGAATCACGATGTACGTCTGCGCATAGAGCGCGTCGTAACATACCTCGCCCACGAGCGCGCCTCCCACTTCGTGGTCCAAATCGCTTTGCGTATGTTCCGCACAACGGCGATAAGCGGATTGCGTGAAAAAGATGCGCACCTGCGCTGCCACCTCCGCCTCGTACGGCGAGACCCACTGCAACGCTTGAGCCAGTGGCATCGGTCGTTCGATGATGGGGCTGGGTACAGTGCCTCCTAGTTTGACCCGCAACACTTTACCTCCTTCTATCAGCGCGCCGTATCGGTCAGTTTGACGCGCACGCGCGGTTTGAATAGTTCCATCCAGTAGTCGAGTTCTGCCAGACGAAAGGGAGCAATCGGCTGATGCGGACTGGCGATTTGATTGTCCTTCCACACGAAAAAGCCGGCGCGATCCAGCGTCGGATCAATCACAAGCGCAATCTGCCAGGGCTGTTTGAAAAAATTTCGATGGATGAACAAATCCCACGGCGAGAGAAAAATCGTCCACCCCGGATGCGTGTGATACCATCCGACAATCAGTCTGTCGGGATACAACGTCTGGTGAATCGAATGAATCTGCAACCAGGTGCGATGAGAAAAGGTGAGGTGTCCGCGCGCTTCGGTGGTGAACTCGGCTTTGATAGCGTGCGTCACATAGACGTACATTTGCCCCTGCTCATCCAGCCCCACCTCGCCGAGTAAAACACCCCCAACTTCGCGATCCATATTCTGGCGCGCATGCTGCGTGACGTGGAGATTGACGCGCTGGTGCAAGTAGATGGGAAAGGGTACGCCTTCAGGTTGCCAGCACCATACATTCGAGTCGTCGCGCGGCGGGGGACGCACCGGCAAAGACGTTTCGGCTGGTATGAGTGAGATGGAGCGCGCTGGGGCAGGGGCTAACGGGTGCGATAACGGAGAAGACGCATCGTGCGCTTCTCCCTCGCGCTCGTGCACCACATAGGTCGCCCGAAACGCCGCGCCAATCTCGAACGTATCGCCCGGGTGGAGTGGACGCATCAACCACAACGAACCGCGCCGACGTTTGCACTGGGCACACCACCGGCGCGCATCCAGTTGTTCCACCTTGCCGTGACGGGGACACCAATAGGTGTCGCCGGGAAGTGCGGTGTCCCACGTATCCGCGCGCGCGCGCAGACGTTCGCCCACATCCACCAGAAGATACACGGACTCGCCTTGACGACGCACGGTGCAGTGATGCGGCGCAATGCTGGCATCCACCAGAACGATCGCGTTATCCTCTGCCGAGCCGATGGTCGTGGATTCACTCTGTAGTTCGTACAGCATCGGCGCGGCATCGGCGTTGTGTGATGCGACGATCGCCAGCGCGTGAAAAGGTGTGGCGGCTACCCCAGCCGATGACATTTGCCCAACCCCCAGGGGATACGCTGTAGCACAGGAGAGCGTCCTGTGCTACCATCGCGCGAACGCTAGCCGGCGGTCACATCCGCTGTCAGCATCAGCCGATCGTTTGCGGGCACGCCGGCGGATTCGAGCGTTTCATCCTCGCGCAGTTCACGCCCCAATGCCTTGCTGTCAATCCGATAACTCATCGGACGGCCATCGGGTCCCGTGGTGGGGAGTTGCAAGGATGAAGTGAGTTCGGGCAACAAGTCCTTGATGGGTACATCGTTGGGTACTTCGGCGGTACGCGAGCCACCGGCCGGAAGAACCAGCGTTACAGGCACGTCTGCCATTGGGCACCTCCGTTTGGATTTTTCGATTACGACCGTATGGTCGAAATCATTTCAACTTGATTTTGGGTTTGGATTTGGCTGTGGTCGGCGCGGTTTTGAGTTTGACCCGTTCGGGGCGCAAGAGTTCACGCTTGTCCACTGGAAAAAAGTCGGGATGTTTCTTGCGATAGTTCATACTCCACTTGGCGGCTTCGAGGTCCCAGGGGAACGGCGGCTTGGTCGGATCATCATGAAAATTTTTCCACTGTGCCATTTCGCCCAGCATAATCACCAGGCGATCGAGTGAGCGTGCCGCCGTCCACCACGCCGCATCAATGCACACACTGCCGTTCGACCCTTTGATGTTAGGATGCCAGATGGGCGTGAGCCATTTCAAACCGGGCCAGCGATGGGGGTATTCGTTATGCAAGTAAATTGCTACTTGATGTTTGTCGCCGAATTTGGGATTACCCGCCGCATCAATGCCGATGATACTTTTGCATTTGAACGTCACGATGTACTTTTCGGGTGGAAAACCGGGTTTGACATCCACCACCTCAAAGTCAATAATGTCGCTATGCGCTTTGAGTTCCAGCATTTTTTCGTAATCGGCTTTGAGGCGGCGAAAGCGCGGACTGGCATTCACCAGCGCGGTCGGCGCGCCCGCCGTAACGTCCGCTGTAATCATCAGCCGATCGTTCGCCGGCACACCGGCGGCTGCCAGCGTTTCATTCTCACGCAGTTCTCGCCCCAGGGCTTTGCTATCCAGCCGATAGCCCATTGGGCGGCCGTCGGGTCCCGTGGTCGGCAATTCGAGTACGGAAACGAGTTCGGGTAACAATTCGCGCACCGGCACGTCGTCCGGCACCTCCGCCGTGCGCGCGCCACCGGTTGGCAACACTAGCGTTACACTCAAGTCCGCCATACATCCTCCGTGAACTAGAGATTCAAATGGGGCATCTGACATTTGCCCGCGATTGCCCAGCAATCGGCGTGATGCGGTGTGTGACACACCTCACACACGCGTACACCGCGCGGGTCGTTTGGTTTGATCACATCCAGGCAATACGGACAGCGATCCTCGATGTGCGCGACAATGCGCGCGCCGTTCGAATCATTGTTGCGATTGTGCACCGGTCTGGGCTGGGCTGGCTTGACTCGACGCGTCCGTGGGCGCGCGGGAGACGATGTTGACGCGGGACCACTCCACGATGGCAGCGCAGGAAGCATCGGCACCAAGGCTCGCACGTTATCCCGCGCGTGTGCGAGGGCGCGCAGCATTTGGCGGGGCAGCCACAACACGCCATCGCCCAGACGCTGGAGCAGGTGCAGCGGCACAGCCAGCGCTCCACGCGCCAGATGTCCCAGCAGGCGCAAGAAGGGAAGGGTCCAGCGCGGATAGATGCCACCCAGCAAGCCCACGAGCATCACTACCCCTTCCAACTGCCAGAGCGTCCAGCCCGTCGAGCGAATCAGGTTGACAGGGTCCATCCCATCGGCAATCAGCGCCCACAGGATACCCCACAAACTTCCCGCGCTGAGGATGGGAATGGCGACCAGCCAGCGCACCAGTTTGTGCCAGCGCGGCAACATCACGTTGAACCCCAGCCCGGCGAGCAGACTCCCCCAGAACAACAGCGGCAACGTGACACCCAGCGTGAGCCACGCCGAGAGATAGGCGTTCAGGCGTACCAGCGCCCAGCCCAGTACAAGCCCCCAGGCAAATCCCGAAAACGCGCTCAACAGAAAACCGATACGGAACTGCCAGCGGTTGGAAAATTCACTCGTCATTCCTTCGGCTCGCTGAAAGCAAACGCTTTAATGCACGACGATTCGTGGACGCTTGGGTTCGACCGGCGCGTTCACCTGAACCACCTCACCCAGTTTGATGCGCGGACGTGGATGCAAGCGCACTCGCGCGGCATGCGCTGAACGCGCGCCGCCCTCAAAGTGCGACCAGTGCAACGTTTCGGCTAGATCGCCGGTCAATTCCAAAAAGCGATACTCGTGCTCGTTACGCACACGCACGATGTGGAGCGGCGGAATCCCCAGCGCCAAAAGGGTCCGGTGCAGAAACGGCTCATCGCCGGTGATGACGTGCGCCATCTGCACCTCGCGCAACTCGCCACAGCCGGGACACAATCCCTCGTTGTAACTTACCTGCGAGATGGGTTTGTACACCGCGGTACGCGTTTCGCAACGATGACATTCCAGATGGGTCACGATTTCCTGATCGAGTTCAATCAGCGCGTCGGGACCCAGTTGTTCGCGCGCGATACGCAAGAGTTCCGCTGCTGTTGTCGTCGCGGCTTTGATGTTCGGCAACTCGGTAATGTCTCCGTAAATCCAATGACTCTCACAATTTTCATCGGGCGTGTAGGCAGTGGTGTGAAACTCGTTGATCAAACCGTTGACGTGCGTCACATAGCCTGCCTGCACCGGCATACCGTGAATGAGTTTCAACGCCTCTTGCGATTGCAGTCCCGCAATAATCGCCGAGATGGTTGGCGTGGTCGGCACTTTGCCCAGCAAGATATTTTGCCGCGCCAGCAGGGGGCACGAGTATCGCAACGACATTTCGCGGCGCGCTTGTTCAGTGAGTGTGCATTCGTAGCACGCTCCTTCCCCGGGGACGAACACGCGCATCAAGCCAAAGAGTTCTTGAATTGCACCATCCACCCACGGTTTGTTCAACCGATACGCAAAGCGATTGATAGACAGGCGCGCTTCGCGATTATCGAGACATCCGATAATCACATCCATTCGACGAAAGATGCCCAGCCCCAGTGCAACATTCACATCGCCATGAAAATATTGAACATGCACATCGGGATTCAGTTCTTTGACGCGGCGCGCGGCAACCTCGGCTTTTTTCTTGCCATTGTCTTCGGCGCGGAACAATACCGAGCGACTCAGATTGGCGGCTTCGATGGTATCAAAGTCCACGATGAACAGGTTGCCCACGCCCATCAAAGCAAGATTTTTTAACACCTCGTTACCGAGTGCGCCCGCGCCTACCACCATCACACGCGCGGCTTGAACTTTGCTGCGTTCCCACCACGAAATAAACTCGAACGTCCCCAGCCGATCTTTTTTGAGATTCGGAATGTGCAACGGTTTGTCTGGTGGAGGCGGCAAAGGACTCACCCCCGCGCCCTGTACGCGTTCCGAGCCATCGCCCGATGTACTCCGTGATGCTGCAACTGCGCGCGGGTTACGCAAACTTTCGAGTGCAACGGGAATCAGATCGCGCGCATTTTCGCGCACAAACGTACCGACGCCGGGACGAATCTCGACGACGTGAGACGCCGCAAGCGCTTGCAGTGCTTCACGCACGGTGGAACGCGCTACCTGAAGGCGTTCCATCAACTCGCGTTCGGACGGCATTTTTTCGCCGGGCTTACAAGTCCCATCAGCAATCAAACGCAAAAGGCGTTCTGCCACAGATTGTGCCAGCGTACTTTTTTCGACAGGATCAATTCTCATCGCATCTTTCCTGTGGTATTCTGGTCTGACCAGAATACCAATCTGGACGCATTTAATCACATCCCGCTTGCAATGGCAATAGGACAAAGGTACTTGCGTTTGCAGGCAATTTAGAGCATAATACCACCAGGGACAAGTCCCGGCATCGCTCGCTGTCAGTTAGCGACCGACGACTAACGCAAGCCGATGGTTGAGCCTGAATTTCGTCGTTGTACGGGTGAAAAATCTTTCACCCCAAAGAGACAACCCCACTCATCTCCCTGTTGCCTTCTCCCCGCCACCACCCCACTCCCTCTAATTCCCCCTCCCCACGCTGCAGAGCGGCGTGGGGAAGGAGCAAGGGGGTGGGGCTTGTCGCGATGGACGGCACGGCTGAATAATTACACAATCCCACCATTTTTCGGAAAGGAGTAACTTATGCCCAACCCACAACCAACTCCACCTGCCGATGGAGCCAAAATTACAATTCATAACGGCAAACTGAACGTGCCCGATTACCCGATCATTCCCTTCATCGAAGGGGATGGGACGGGTCCCGATATCTGGCGCGCGTCGGTGCGCGTCATCAACGCCGCCGTCGAAAAAGCGTATCGCGGTAAACGCCAGATCAAGTGGATGGAGGTGTATGCCGGCGAAAAATCGTTCAACCTCTTTGGCACCTGGTTGCCGGACGAGACGGTGCAAGTTTTTCGCGATTATCTCGTCGGCATCAAGGGGCCCCTCACGACGCCGGTCGGTGGTGGCATTCGTTCGTTGAACGTCGCGCTGCGCCAATTGCTCGATCTCTACGTCTGCCTGCGTCCCGTGCGCTGGTTCAAAGGTGTGCCTGCACCGGTCAAGCATCCGAACAAGGTGGATATGGTCATCTTTCGCGAAAACACCGAAGACATTTACGCCGGCATCGAATTTCAGCAAGGGACAGAGGACAATCAAAAATTCCTTGCGCTCCTGCGCGAACATTTCCCTCAACAGTTCGAGAAAATTCGGTTTCCCGAAACATCGGGCATTGGCATCAAGCCGGTGTCGCGCGAGGGCACCGAGCGACTCGTGCGCGCCGCCATCAACTACGCGCTAGCGAATCGGCGGCGCAGTGTGACGCTGGTGCATAAAGGCAACATTATGAAATTTACCGAAGGCGCGTTTCGGCAATGGGGTTATGATCTCGCCGAACGCGAATTTGACGAGCGCGTCTATACGTGGGTGCGCTGGGAACAGACCAAAGCCACGCACGGCGAAGACGCGGCGAACGCGGAACAACGCGCCGCGCTCGCGGCAGGCAAGTTGCTCATCAAAGATGTCATCGCCGATATCGCGCTGCAACAAGTGCTGACGCGCCCGGACGAATTCGATGTGATCGCCACGCTCAACCTCAACGGTGATTATCTTTCCGATGCGATTGCCGCGCAGGTGGGCGGCATTGGCATCGCGCCCGGCGCCAACATCAATTACGATTCCGGTCACGCGATCTTCGAAGCGACGCACGGCGCCGCGCCCAAGTACGCCAATCTCGATATGGTCAATCCCGGCTCGGTGATTCTCTCCGGCGAAATGATGTTGCGCTATCTGGGCTGGAGCGAAGCCGCGGATTTGATCATCAAAGGAATGGATGGCGCGATTGGCGACAAGATTGTCACGTACGATTTTGCGCGCTTGATGGACGACGCGCACAAGGTCAAGTGCAGCGAGTTTGGCGACGCGGTCATCGCGCGAATGTAACCACCACAAAAAATATCGTCCCGCGAGAAACCTCGCGGGACGATATTTTTCAATCGTTGATAGGAAACAAGAGTGTTGCCCGTTGTGAATCGTCTGACGCGTTTCAACTAGTTTGAGGCGATAAACAAGAGGGATCGGATTTGGTTGTGCAAAAGCCAGCAGTTGTTTCCAGTGGCGCGCGATAAATGATCGCGGGGCGCTCGTACGCTTGCTTGGGTACATTCGGTTCTGAGGGTTGCAACTTTTTTGGGGCTTGATTATTCATCATGTTCTCCTTGACGAAATGTGCTTTGCCGCGCCTAGCGCCGCGCGAACAGAAACGCGCTCCAACCGGCAACGATCAGACCTACCGCGCCAACCCACGTTGCCCACGGTGTATCGCTCGCATCGGGCTGCGCGTGGAACGAGGAGAGGGTGACCGCGGTGGGCGTGCAGACAATATACATCGCAATCGAGCGATTCTCGACTGCCGCCGTGTCCCATGCCGTACCGTTCCAATCTACGTTGGTGTGGGCGTTAAAGTTGCTGTAATTGCCGGTGGTGAGTGATACAGACGCTTCCCAGCCATCGGCAATGTCAACACCCAGCGAGCCAGTCCGTTTGTTAATCCACGCAAAGTCGGGAGGCGTGCCATCGTCACCGTCTGACTCTTTGACGAGGATGCTTGTTCCAAGTTTAAGATAGTGTTCACCCGGTCCCACATTGGCAGCAATCGTGTGCCCGGGCTCAACCAGCACCAGCGCGTAGAGCGTCTGCGTTTTGCAATCATAGCGCAGGGATAACTTGGCGAGCGTCTCCTTGTTAGAATTGGCGGCTTTGTACATATTCGCGAAGAAATCGTCAGCCAAATTCCACTCAGCGTAATTGCCGTCTACATCGGCGGTGCCAGTCCCCACGGTGGGCGCCGCTGCAGAAACCATTGTCACTGCAAGTAGCGTAAACGTCGCTACCAAGAACATCATCTTGAAAACGTTCATTGCCTTTTTCATTTTGCTTTTCCTTTCACCCTACTTTGCGCGACCTTGCTTTAGAGAAAACGATAGCGATCCACCGTGAGTGCCACGCCCCATTGTCCGTCGGGCTGGGTTTCACTCCGCACAACAATCTCGCGTACGGCAAGTGTCACCGTCTGTTCTGTTGGCTCGGCTGCCAGGTGAATCAACACCCAGAGTTGGCATCCCGGTTCCAGTACACGGTTCAAACGGAGATAAAGTCCTCCAGCGCTGAGGTTGCCAAGTCGCGCGCGCTCTTAAAATCGGTTTTCCAGATCGCGCACGATAGCAGGATACGCACACGTGATTCGCGGTTTGCGTCGCCGCTCCGTGCCGGAGACTTGTCCCGTTATCACACCGTTGAGTATATCATCACCGCTCCGAGAAATGCATCGTCACGTAATGCCTTTGCGATAGGCATAGACGCCTATTTTCAGAGAGAGTTCGATGGCTGGTTTGTGCTAATCAAAAAGCACTAATGTGCCGACAGGACTTGCAAAAGAAAAGACCCGCAGAGATAACGCTCTGCGGGTCTATCTGTCAGTTTGCCCTGGGCAAATCACCCAGTCCATGTCGGTAGGCAAAAATCATCAACTCTAAACGATCGTTCACCTGTAATTTAGAAAAGATCGAAGTCAAATGATGGCGCACTGTGTGCTCACTGATACACATCTGTTTTGCGATGACTTTATTCTTCAACCCTCTGGCGATCAGCCGGACGATCTCAATTTCTCTTGGACTGAGCAAGGCGATGCGCATTTTCTCCGGGTCATCGCGCGCGGCATCTTGATCGCGTGCGATTCGCGTGATCACAATTGCCACCATAGAACGATCCAACCACGCCTCACCGCCATAGACTCTGGCAATCGCTTTGGTCAGCGTCTTTGCCGTTTGCGTTTTCAGCACGATGCCTGTCACACCGCGTTGCACAGCCTGTTGGTGTACCGCTGTATCAGACAAGTATGTCACCATAATGAGACGAGCCTCTGGCGCAGCGGCGCGCATCTGATCAATCAATTCATACCTGTCTTGCTCCAGACCCGTCGGCTCGAACAGGACAATGTCTGGCTGTTCGCGCGCTATCAGCGCGAGTGCGTCGGGTACGCTACCCGTTTCCCCCACAATGCAAAATGTTGTCTCTTGCTTCAGTAACGCGATCAACCCTTCACGTACCAAAGTGTGCGGTTCAATCACGACGATTCGAATAGGCGCGGGTAAATCACTCATTGTTTTGATTCTTCCTTCGATGCAATTCTATTACAAAAAATCCTTTCTGCCAAGCCCCTTCCGCGTCAACGATGTCTGGCGCACGCGTCATACGAATCTCGCAACCCTTCGCCGCGTGTTGCGTGTTACCCACTTGAATTTAGCGCACCTGAATCTGAGCCAGCGCGATGTGATCACCGCCACCCTCCACCAGCAAGCGCGCGCCGGTTGCCGCGTCGTACATTCCGACGATGAGCGTGTATGTGCCCGCCGGCGCGTCCGCGTCAATCACGATGCGGTACGTCTCCGCGACGATTTCGTCCGGCAGCCACGCGTTCGTCGGCGGCGATGGCGCGCGATCCACCTGTCCCCACAGCGGATTATTTTTGCGCGGATTGAACTCGCCGACGATTTGCGCGAACACGGTATAACTTTTTTCGATAGGACGCTCGGCGCGCCAATACAGTTTCACGTTCAAGGTTTCGTTTGGTTTCAGGTTCGCGGTCGAAAGATCGTAACCGACGAGGTGGATCGCGTCACCCAGCCGATAGTCCACACGATTGGCGATTTCGCCCGCGCGCGCACGCGCGACGCGCGGCGCAACCGCGAGGCGCGCGAGTTCGATGCCGTTGATGTTCACGCTGAACGCGCGCGCGTCGGGCGGAACGAACAGGTCGGTTTGCACACGGACGCGCTCGCCGGCTGGAATGGGAACAGGCAAGTTGGGTTGTGCCGCACGCGCGTCCCAGTACGTTACCACGCGCACCGTATCACCGCCGCGCGCCTCGCGCACCGGTAAATCATAACCCAACAGGGTCACATCATCGTTGAGGCGTTGTTGCCGTACGAACTGCGGCGCGAAATTCTCGCGCGCCACGTGAACCAAGTCGCGCGCGTCACGCGCGTACAGCACCAACCGTTTGTCATCGAACGTCTGCTCCAGTCGTCTGGGCAACTCGCGCGCGAGCCGCGTCTCCAAAAGTTTTTGCGGGTCGGTCGCCAGCGCGTCGGGAATCACCACCAGCCACACGGCATCGTGACGCATCAGCGCGCGCCGCGCGAGCGCGTCCGCATCGGCTTCGGTCATCGTTTTGCCATTCGGCACGCCCAGCCAATCGAGCGGCGCGCGCAGATAGTACAGGAACGTGGGCCACTCTTGATCGGTATCGAGCAACACCACATCGCCGGCGCGCGCAAACGCGTTGATCGTGTTGGCGAGCGTCGTGTACTCGTCGCGCAAGCGCCGCGCGGCATAGTAATCGTTCAGCACAAACGCGTTAGCGCCAAGCACAAACAAGAGCGCGACAATCGCGACAGGGCGCGAAAGCCGCGAAAGGAATCGAATGCCGAGCGCGAGCAGAATCACATAGGCAGGCAACAGCACCAGCAAATAGCGCGCCTGGATTTTGGGCGCAAAGAACGCGGCAGGCGTGAGCGAGAGGAGATAGATGAGGATCGGAGGCAGCGCGACGATCAGAGCCGGCAGGAGGCAGGAGGCAGGAGGCAGGAGGCGGGAGGCGAGAGGCAGATGGCGAGAGGCAAGTGTTTGCGGAATACATCCCAGCGTGATCAAAATGGTGAACGCAATCGTCAGCGCGGCGTAATCGTCAATGTTCGTCGTGACGCCCAGCGGCAAAACGGTTGCCACGAGTTTGAGAAAGAGCGCGAAATCGAACGCGGGTGCCGCCGTCCATTCTGCCGCGTTTTGCAGATAGAGGTAGAGCCACGGGACAAAGAGCGCGGCGGCGAGCGCGTTGGCAACAAACCATTGGACGAAGGACGAAGGACGAAGGACGAATCGTAAATCGTGAAACGTGAAACGTGAAACGTGAAACTCGCGCACGAGGACAATCACAGCATACACATTGAGCGCGAGCAGAACAAGCGCGGCGAGATAGTGCGTCCACAGCGCGAGCGCGGCGCAGAGCGCGTAGGCAATGGACGAAGGACGAAGGACGAAAGATTTGCGATTTGCGATTGGCGATTTTAGATTGCGCGCCTCATCGGCGATTGGCGATCGAAAATCGAAAATCTGGAGCGCGAACCATACCGCCGCGAACGCGAAGAAAATCGAGGGGGTGTAATTCTTGATGTCTTGCGACCACCAGATGTGAAAGCGTGCCGTCGCGAGGAAGAGCGCGGCAAGTACGCCAACCCACGTACCGCCGATGCGCTTGCCGATGCGATAGATCAGCGCGACTGTCAGCACGCCGAACGCAAGCGAAACGAATCGCCCGCTGAACGCGCTGGTACCCGCGACGAAATTCCAAAAGTGGAGCATCCAGTAATGCAACGGTGGATGTTCGTCCATCGCGGTGCGCAGCGCGATCCACGCCACATCTTTTTGCGAGAGCCACACACTCCAGCCCTCGTCCCACCACACATTTTGATCGGCAAGGCGATACGCGCGCGCGAGGAACGCGAGCAGGAGAATGCCATAGACCAATGACGAAGGACAAAAGACGAATGACCAATGACGAATGACGAAGGCGTTCGTCGTTCGTCGTTCGTCAGTGTTCCACACTACTCAACCCCACCAACGCAACTCCGATGCCCACGATGATCGAACCGATCACCCGGAGCGGGTGCAATCCCTCACCAAGAAAAATCCACGACTCGACGACGATAATCACATACATCAAGCCGAGCATCGGATAAGCAAGAGAAAGTGGCACGCGCGAAATCACCGAGAGCCAAAAGAGCGACCCCAGCCCAAATCCGATAAATCCGATCCAGATGTTTGGATTCGTGAATATTTTGATAAACGTTGGTATGAGCGTATCTGTGGCGGTAAAATCCAAAACGCCAACTTGATTCATTCCGCGTTTCAAGAACAATTCGCCTGTGGTGGTGAGCAACATGGCTGGAATGAGCCAAGCCAGCGCCATCATTGTTTCACGTGACAAAGTAACCTCCGTACTCCATCCTTCGTCCTCTGTCTTTCGTCCTTCGTCATCCGTCCTTCGTCACCTCATTCACCGCGTTCGCCACCACGCGCACATCGTCCAGCGCGAGTTCGGGATACAACGGCAACGAGACGATCTCCCGCGCGAGGCGCGACGCGACCGGTAAATCCTCATCGCGATAGCCCAGATTCGCGTACGCGGCTTGCTGATGAATCGCCAGCGGATAGTGAATGGCGGTGCCGATGCCGTGCGATTGGAGATGGGAAATTAGAGATTGACGATTGGATGATTGGACGACGTAGAGATGATAGACATGCTGACCGTACGCCATCTCGCGCGGTGGCATGACGGTGCGGAGCAGTTCGGTGTAGAGCGCGGCGCGTTCGCGGCGCGCGGCGTTCCACGCGTCGAGATGCCGCAACTTGACGCGCAGAATCGCCGCCTGAAGTTCGTCGAGGCGCGAGTTGGTGCCTTTGATTTCGCTCACGTAACGCTCGCGCCAGCCGTACTGTCGCAACAGATTCACGCGCTCGGCGAGTTGCGCGTCGTTCGTCACGATCGCGCCGCCATCGCCGTACGCGCCCAGATTCTTCGTCGGATAGAAACTGAACGCGGCAATGTCACCGAAACTGCCGACGCGCTTGCCGCGATACGTCGCGCCGTGCGCTTGCGCGCAATCCTCCAGCACGAAAATCTTGCGCGCGCGCGCCATCTCCAGAATCGGATCGAGATCGCAACTTTGTCCAAAGAGATGGACGGGAATGATCGCGCGCGTGCGCGGCGTGATGGCGCGTTCGAGCGACGCGACATCCATCAGCATCGAATCCGCGTGCACGTCGCACAATACCGCGCGCGCGCCCGTGAGTTCGATGGCGGCGACCGTAGCAACCGCGGTGTTCGGCACTGTAATCACTTCGTCGCCTGCGCCGACGCCAAGCGCGAGCAGCGCGAGATGCAGCGCTTCGGTGCCCGAGCCGACGCCAAGCGCAAACCGCGCGCCGATGTACTCGGCAAATTCTTGCTCGAACGCGCGCACCTCAGGTCCCAGGATGAACCAGCCACTTTTCAACACGCGCGCGGTCGCGTCGTCAATTTCGGTTTTGATGTTTTCGTACTGTTGGGTGAGATCGAAAAATGGAATCATCATAATATCAAGTGGGTTGCAAGGCGCAATACCCCGGATGACCGTCGAATTGCGGATTCTTTTGATTTTCTCTCTCTGCCGCAAAAGTATGCGCTTATTTTGCTGTGACGGTTGGAGGAGTCAGCGGCACTTGCAAGGGCTGGAGTGGTGGCAGTGTGGGCGTTTTGCCCGCGCGACAATCTGCCAGACTACGTTGGGCAAGGATATTGTTCGGATCCATCCGCAGGGCTTCTTCAAAGTACGGAATTGCTTGTGAGCATTGGTTGGCCATACCAAATGCCAACCCCAGACTCGCGTACGCTTCGCTCACGGGATCGAGGGCGAGCGCGCGACGCAACGTGGGAATTGCCTCCTGCGGTTTGTTCGTCGCCAGAAACGCCAACCCCAATCGGCGGATGGCGGGCACGTACGCGCCGTACAGATTCACGGCTTTTTGATGTTCCGCAACGGCTTCTTCTGGCGCGTCAAAGTACAAGCGCAACACTTCGCCATACTCGAAATGGCGAAAGTAGAAATTGGGTTCGAGAGTTACCGTTTGTTTCCATGCGTTCAGTGCATTCTCGCGCTGGTTGAGAATTGTGTACACCCATGCCTGCGCGCGCTGGGCTTCGGCACTGGAGGGCGCGATTTGCAGCGCGGCATTCGCAGCGGCTTGCGCTTCGACGGTGCGTTGCGCAAGCAAATACGCCTCGGCGAGATTCGCGCGCGCGTTCACGTTGCGCATATCCAGTTGCACGGCGCGTTCGCCGGCTCTCACCGCCTCGTCAATGCGACCACTCCACGCGAGCGCGCGACAGAGTTGCGCTTGCACTTCTACATCGTTGGGCGCGCGCTGAGCGGCTTGTTGCGCTTTGGCTAGCGCATCGGGGATAAACCCTTTGAACGCCAGTGCGCGCGACCAGCGTACCAGCGGCTCGGCACTGGCAGGCGCGAGTTGCGCCGCGTTTTGATACTGTACAATCGCCACATCAATCTGACTGCGCAGCAAGAGTTGATCGCCCTGCGCGAGCAACGGTGCAATGTTGGGTCCCGCAGGTGCAGTCGTCACGCGCGTTGGCGTGGGAGCGCCCATCAATCCTGCAAAGAACTGGCTAATCGGTCGGTTCGGCACCACATTGTCGAGCACAATCCACATCGTGATAACAGCCAATAACGCAAGAAATGCCGCGCCAGCAATCAGAACAGGACCGCTGATGGGTAAGGCGTGTTCATCTGCACTTGGCGCTTCGAGCGATGGTGGGTGCAGAGCAGGTGCGGGAGAAGGCGCAACAGGTATCGGCGATTCAACGCGAGATTCCGACATTGGTTCAATTGTCGGCGCAACTTCGCGCGTTTCGAGTGGCGTCGGCGCAACTTCGCGCGTTTCGAGTGGCGTCGGCGCAACTTCGCGCGTTTCGAGTGGCGTCGGCGCAACTTCGCGCGTTTCGAGTGGCGTCGGCGCAACTTCGCGCG
>Ga0129299_1000224_pt1 | contig 34131 bp, 25 predicted proteins | sample ConPoolayeCmetaG_FD_94477 | JGI IMG/M metagenome (GOLD analysis project Ga0129299, IMG submission 94477) | Hot spring microbial mat communities from California, USA to study Microbial Dark Matter (Phase II) - Cone Pool mat layer C metaG ...
ATCGGCCAAAACTGCAATACCAATCGCGGCCGGTGCCGGGCGACGAAATCAAATTGGGAGACACCCCCGGGGTGAGCCGTTTGGTCCACCATAGAACTCGCGTTACTTGCGCTTTCTAAACAAGATTAACAGTAAGAAGTAAGGAGCGGCATAGGGATGCCGCTCTACCATGGCTGACGCATCCCGATGCGGGCGCATCGAGATGCGGGCGCATCGAGATGCGGGCGCATCGAGATGCGTTTTTTAGCGATGTACGACGCGGATCGCGGCTTTTCCCCCCACCGGGCATCGTTGTTCACAAATGCCACAGCCGATGCACGATTCCGCGTCGACCATCGGTTTTTGCAGCCCACTTGAGGGATCGATCTCTAAATGGATCGCCTTGCCCGGCACCGGGCACATCTCTTCACAGACAATGCATGGAATCTCATAGGCCCACGGCCAGCAACGATTGCGATCGATCACGGCCATACCCATCGACGTCTGACGTTTGAGATCCAAACTCAGCGCCGGGATCGCCCCGGACGGGCAGACCTGACCACATGCGTTGCAGCCGTAATCGCACTCGCCCAGACGAGGCACCAGGTGTGGTGTCCAGAGGCCGCGCAGACCGGCTTCCAGAAATGCCGGCTGAAGGCCGGCCGTCGGACAGACCTTTATGCACTGGCTACAGCGAACGCATAAAGATAAAAAACGCTCTTCTTCGTTCACGCCGGGTGGGCGGATTAGATGCGGCTCAGGTTGACGCCCCAGTGCATCGCTGTTGAGCAGGGCAACACCGGCCGCACCTGTGGCCATCCCGATCAACACCTGCCGTCGGGTGGGGTCAAAGGACTGCCGCGGGTCAGGACGCCAGCCCCAGCGCCGTTTCTGAGGATTCCACGTGCGCCAGCCGATGCCATTGGTCGGACATGCGGCCAGGCAGTCGAGACAAACGGTGCATTCGCCGGCCATAACGCGGTAACCCTGTTGCGCATCAATGGCCTCCACGCGACACGCGCCGGCACAAAGGCCACAACGGTTGCAAGCCGGCCCGATGATCGGCCTGAACAGCGAGATTTTGGATAGCCAGCCCAGCAATGCGCCGAGCGGACAGAGATACCGACACCAAAAACGGTCGGCCAGAGCGTTGAGCGCAAGCAGGCCGGCCAAGAGTGCGGCGATCAGGAGGTTTCCGGTGAACAGCGGCGGCCTGACCGGCAACACCGGCCCGCGCAGAACCCGCTCAAGGGCATCGATGAGCGGACGAAAAAAGGCAAAGGGGTAAAGAAATCGTTCCGCGGCCGTAACGGCTTCGTTCAACGCAGGCAGAACAGCCACGGTCATGGCGCGGGTGAACAAGGTGATCGGATCGAAAACCAGCAAACTGAGGTTGCCGAACAAGGCCGCTACCAGCGTGATGATAAGCAAGCCGTTTTTGACCGTCCGCCAACGCGGTGAAATCGCCGGTGCATATCCGGACGTTCTCTTGAAGCGCCCCCATTCGAGCAGCGTGCCCAGTGGACAAAGCCAGCCACACCACACGCGGCCCAACAGCAGCGTCAAAGCGAGGGTGCCCAACGCCAGGGCCAAACGAGGAATCCACCGGCGTGCAGCGAGCATCGCGGTCAACGCAGCCAGCGGATCGAGGCGAAAAAAGAGATCGGCCAGCCCCCAAGCGGCCCGCCGCTGTAAAGCGGCAAAGAGCAAATAGATGTACAAAGCAAAAGCAAGCAACTGGACGATCTGTCGCACCCGCCGCCAGCGCGACCAGTTTTGAGCCGGCTTCATGGACGCTCCTTGATCGCATCGTTCAGCATCGTTTGGGCACGCTCTGCCGTCAATTCGCCCAACACGGCGCCGAGCAACCGACCGTTGAGGTCGGCAACAACCACCTGATCGATTTGCCCTCCGCGCAGGGCTTGCAGTCCGGCCGCGGCCGCATTGGCGGTTGGATATTCGATCAGCAGCACATAGGCCACCTTACCGTCGATCAGATAACGGCCCAACACACCTTGTGTCTCCTGGCTCAAGCCGAGCAGGTTTTCACCACCCAGCCAGAGATACGACATCAGCGAAATCTCCTCGCGAAAAAAGAGGGCATTCGCGTTGCCCGGCGGCAACCGGTCGATCAGGGCCGGGCGTTCGCCGCCCTTGGGCAACACATCCGAGACATGCCCGGCCCAAGTGGTCAAAACGGCATGGTCAACAGGACGAAAAGCAAAAACCTGCACGAAATAGCGATCCTGCCAGAACGCGATCCGCCGACCGGGGTCAGCGTCACCGTCATTGCCTGCCTGCTCCGGTTGCCCGGACAGGTTGTATGTGAACAATCCATAGGCATCGGCCGGCGTCTTGAGTTGCCAAATGTGAACGCGCACCACATCGCCGCCGTCGCTTTGGTAACTCTGAACGGCAACCTGTTCAAACCCATAGGCAAAAAAGGCATCGGCCTGCCCGTCGACCAGATCATACAGCGTTTCGCGGCCATACAGTTCTGGATCACCGCTTTTTGTCCAGCCCTTCACCACCCCGTCGGCAGGGAAAAAATCGCTCAATTTCGGTTCGACCGGTGTGGACCTGGACATACACGCCACCGGTAGCACCAGCATCAAAAGGACAACCCACCACCGGTTGTTTGATATTTGCCCCTTCACAGATTGACCTCTTGCACCTTGACGTGATCCAGGTCCAGGGTGCCCAATCCCATCTCTGCCGCCGCCTTGACATAGGCAACATCGGCTCCGCTCAAGCCGAACAGCGTCGCTGCCCACGCATCGGCGGCAACCCCATCGTGGCTGGCGATCACCGTATTGGTCAATTTCACATCGTTGAGGCTGCCCCCGGTGGGGCCATGGGCGATCATGATGCGCACCGCGTCAACCACGGTCAGGGCGGGACGAACCAGACTATACAAATCGGCCACTCGCTGCCCCAGATTCCGATGAAACTGGTTAGGCTTGTTCACCACGCCGAGCAAATTCTTGCCGCCCAGGCTGAGTCGGGCCAGCGAGTGATGTTTGGCGATCGGCACATTGATCAACACATCGGCGTTCAAAATATCCTGATAAACCTCCCATTCGGCAATGGCCCTGCCCTGTGGGATGGCCGTTTTGACAAACTTGACCGAACTCATCACCTCCATTTCACCGCCGGCCGCCTGCACCGCCGGCCCGATCCCACTGACCGCATAAGCCGATTCGGGCGTGCCGCCAAAGGGCGTATCCATCACCCGCACCCGTTTGGCCCCTGCCCCCAGACACAGTTCGACCAGGGTGGCGACAACGGTTGGGTTGGTCGTCGCTGCATATTCGTAGGAATGATAGTTGACGCAGATGTTGGGCTTGATGATCACCTGATCACCCGAACGGACAAACCGTTCGATGCCCCCCAAGGCGGCAACAGCACGGCGGGTGATTTCGGCTGCATCCTCGCCACGCGCCACCGCCAGGTAAGTCTGATCGCCGGATGGTTCAGCTGGCTTGCGACGTTCCTGAACCGTCTCGGTCGCAGCGCACCCGCTCGCCACCGCAGCAAAAGTTAAAACAAAGCTTTTCAAAAATTGTCTTCGATTCACTTTCATTTACCTTCACAAAAGTTACGGTCCAGTCCAACAAGGGGTATTGGGACACATGGCGATTTTTGAGACATGCACTGCTCAAAGTCATGCCAGCAGATTTCGAGAGGCTCAACCCGGCCAGGTTTTATTCACCAAATGGGGTAGGTGAATAATATGGCTCACAAAACAAATCCCAGCGGGGCAATGTAAAGCTGAAACATGACCCCTGTCCAAGACTGCTCTGAACCGTGATCGCACCACCGTGCAATTCGACGAACTTTTTGGCTATGTAAAGCCCCAGACCGGCGCCGTACACGCGCTGGGCATCGCTGCCGTCGCCACGAATGAACGGCTCAAAAAGCTGCTCCACTTGAGCAGGAGCGATGCCCTGACCATGATCGATCACGCGGATCTCAACACAATCGGTTTTTTCGCCGACCTGAACAAAAACCGGCCGGTTAGAAGGTGAATATTTGACAGCATTGTCGATCAGATTGTGCAATACCACCTCGATCTTGTTGCGATCGCCCCGAACGGCGGGCAGAGAGGCCGGCAATTTGAGCCTGAACTCGCGCATTGGGTGAGCCTGCCGAAATGTGGCAACCTGTTCTCGCACCACTTCATCCAGAGGCACCGGCTGAGCTTTTAACGATCCACGTCCAGACTCCAGTTCAACAATATCAATGATATTTTGAACAAATTTGGAAAGAATTGCGCACTGGGATTGTATTTCCTGCACCAGCTCGCTTTTGAGGTTATTTTCCAATTGCGGGTCGGCCAGCAGTTCGGCAGAGGTCATAATGTTGGTGAGAGGAGAACGAAGCTGGTGCGAAACCATCGAGATGAATTCGTTTTTGCTGCGCTCCAGTTTGCGTTCGGCCGAGATGTCGCGGAAAACCGAAACCGCACCGGTCACTCGACCGGTATGGTCGATCAGTGGGGCAATGCTGATGGCGACGATCACCGGGTGTCCATCGCGATGGCGGACGGTGTGCTCCAGACCGCTGATCGAAGTAAAGCCAGATTGCAGTACCGCATCAAAAGAAGAAACCGTCGACTCGCACATTTCGTCAGGTTGAGCCAGAACATCCTTGTACAAACGCCCTAAAACCTGGTCTTCACTCCAGCCGGTAATACGCTCGGCCGCATCATTCCAACTCTGAATGTGCATCTGGGTATCAACGGTGAATACACCGTCGGCCATGCTATCAAGCACCGCTTCGATCTTGCGCTGGCCTTCTACCACGTCATTCCACAACCGTGCGTTTTCAAGGACAACCAGAACGTAATCGGCGAGACTATCCACAAAACTCAGGTTATTCTCATCAAAGGCGTAGGTGCGTGGACTGTGCAGACAGATCAGACCAATGCTTTTGCTTTGCTTGATGATGGGGACAACAAGCACCGAACGAGTTTGCCGGGGAATGCCCGGCCATTCGGTTTCGATTGACACGTCGGGCAACAGCGCAGGCTGCCCGGTTCGCAGCACGCGCGCGATCACCCCCTGACTCCATTGAACGAACGGCGTCTGGCGCAAAAATTCGGTCAGATATCCTCGTGAGGTCCAATGGGTATTGCCGTCGTCGAGCAAACCGATCAGGCCGGCTTCGGCGTTCACGGCGACAAGAAGTTGATCCAACACCAGGTTGATGATGTGATCGGCGTTGGGTGTGCTGTTGAATGCGCGATTCAAGACATACACGGCATTCAGTTCACGTGCCCGTTGGGTGAGTGCATTGCGGACGTAATCAAATTGACGGGCATTTTCGATGGCAATGGCCGCATAATCGGCCAGAGAAGTAACCAACCGCACATCGTCCAGGGTAAAGAACTCAGAACGCTGTTTGTTGGCCACCCCCAACACGCCGATCATCCGCCCGGCAATGCGTAACGGCACAATAATCAAAGAGCGAACCAGATAATCGGTCTTGATCCGAAAACGTTGCTGATCTTCGACCGGATTAAAGATCACCGGCTTGCCGGTTCGGAGGACATGCCCGGCCAGCGAGTCGTCAACACGCACACGCAAGGTGCGCGCAACCTGATCTTCCAGGTTCTTTTCGGCGCGCAAATACAACTCGTTGCCGGTTTCGTCAAGCAAGAGCAGGTACCCCTCTTCGGCTTGAGTGATATGCACGGCCGATTCGACGATCAGGTTGAGCACCTTGTCCGAACTGGTGTCATGCAATGAGCCAAGTCGTTTGACCCATCCATCCAACTCTTCCCAGGCTTGAGCACGACGGTTCTGACTGCGTCGGCTGTTTAACCCTCTCTGGATGGCTCCGAGCATCTGATCGATGTCGAACGGCTTGGTAATATAATCGCATGCGCCGAGACGCAGCGCTTCAATGATGGTCGATTCGGTACCAAAAGCGGTCATCAAGATCACCGGTGTGTCGATCATGCGTTCACGCAGTTCACGCAAGACCTCCAATCCGGATTTTTTGGGCATTTTCTGGTCAAGGATGATCAAATCGGGCTGCTGTTCCAGGGCTATGCGCAAACCTTGCTCACCGTCGTAAGCCACCAACGGTTCATAGTTGTTGGGCCGCAATAAATATTCGGTCAACAGCTCGACGCTTTCCGACTTGTCATCAATAACCAGAATTTTTTGTGCACTCAAAACATCTCTTCCTTGATCAGGCAGAACCACTATGCCAAAGACAAAAATCGTAACTGTCAGGCACAAGTCACCATTGGGGGCCAGCAGCCACTGGCTGGTTTGCGCCGGGCACTCCAATAGGCCGATTTCAATCGGGCCGAACGGTTACAAAAAATCTGTGCCAATCCGTGTCCCATTTGTGTCCATCGCTCAACCAGGTCGTCTATCGACCTTCAAATCGATAGCCAACCCCCCACTCGGTCAAAATGTATTCGGGATTGCTGGGGTCTTTTTCGATTTTTTGACGCAAATAACGAATATATAATTTCAAATACTGTGTTGCCTCGACAAATTCATCCCCCCAGACTTGCGCCAACAGCAATTCGCGGGGAATGACCCGGCCGGCATTGCGCACCAGGCACGTCAACAGATCGTATTCGGTGGGTGTGAGATTAACCTCTTGCCCCCGAACGATCACTTGGCGGCGAGAAAAATTGATCATCAGATCGCCGTCGGCGTAAACGCCGGTTTCGTCGATGTCGGACTTGTTCTGCGCGCGCCGCAACACGGCCTTGATCCGCGCCAGCAGTTCGGCCACGCGAAACGGTTTGACAATGTAATCGTCGGCGCCCTTTTCCAGGCCACCTACGATGTCCTGTTCGGTACCTTTGGCCGTCAGCATCACAATAGGCACATCCGATACTTCGCGCAATCGTTCGCAGGTGACCATGCCATCCATGCCCGGCATCATCACATCCAAAATGATCAGGTCTGGATGTACCTGGTAAGCCAGTTTGAGTCCTTCCTGCCCCGAGTTGGCCACCGACACGTCAAAACCGTTGCGACTCAAAAAGAGTTGCAGCAGATGAGTCAATTTGTCATCGTCATCGACCACCAGGATTCTCGACTTGCTCATATTTTATTCTTTTCGACTCCTTTGCCGCTTCTGGCGAATTACATCCGGGAGTGGAGTTGCCTCCAAATGCGAATCCAGTCCTTTATTTCCGGCAATGGCCTGGATCACAGCAAAAGGATCGGACACGATGACGCTGGAACCGTATAATTCCATACACCCAATGTCAACGGTGCGCATTTCGAGTTCACCGCGATCAACCAGACGAACGATGGCCGGAAAACCGTCCCAATCTTCGACAACGCTGTCGATCGGACGCTGATATAACACCATGTTGAAACTTTGCACGCCCAAAACGTCTATGTAACAACGCAACACCTGGGCGATGGCATTTTTGAAATCGTCGTTTTGTACCCACCGGGTAGGAGAGATCAACAAAATTTCACGCTCTTTGACCGGGGTCAGATAGGCCAGCACACGGGTTTCGCCCAGACGAACCCCCAACCCCAACCGCTCGTGGACGCGGTACAGGTCGTCAAAATAGTTGCGGCCATGCGCTAGCCGATAGAGTAACGCCTGTCTGCGCCAATGTTCAACGCGCGCATAGTGCATCCCACGCCCCAAGGCAATTTGCATATGTCCGTGTACAACCGATGCACCGCCTTTCCACAGACAATTCCAAAGCAGAAAAAAGTATTTGGCTTCCCGATCGGCGTTATGGGCGCGTTGAGCCCAACGCATGGCCGTGTCGATATAATCGTGGACGCGCGGAAGGTCAATCTGAAGGGGATCATGTTCGTCAAAGATCACCAGGCTGTGATAGCCATCATATTTGGCAATGTTGGCAGCAGTGATGCAGTATTGGCCGCGCACACGTCCGGAGCCGGCCTGGACGCCTTCTTCATCGCCCAGGATATCCTCGGGGGTCATCGTTTCCGGCCGGCAAAATGGGTCACCGCGAGTTTGCTCGATAACCTGGCGCACATTCTCTTGCCGGGGAACCGAATCAAGTGGCCGCATGCCGCGCAGGGGGTTGAACAGTGCCCCTTCAAGGGTGACCAGATTGGTCACCTTGACCACTTGTTGAACTTCCACTCGCCCAACACTGCCGAACTGTTGCTCGACCCAGGGGCGCATCGTTGGAGGAATGATCAGGTTTCCCAATGAGACCTGGAGGTGAAAGATGCGGTCAAAAATTGCCCGTTCATCGTCCGGCAGCGCCGCAACCAGTTGAGGTAGGTGGTAAATCTGATGCCCCGTCACATTGCCCTCTGAACTTTGGTTTGAATACGATCATAACATGCCTTGAGGCAAAAAGCAAACCCAATCGACGCTTTCTATGCATCGCCTACCTCATTGCCTTCCATCCCCACCAACCAGGTCGGTTTGACGCCACCAGCCCCTCCACAAGCAGCCACAGGTCGGGAAGGCAATTTTGCGTCGCCTGCCGGTTTCGGGTACAATACAGGCAAGTTGGAAAGCCGGAGGGGGAAATGGGGGAATCCACACAAGTTGATCTGCTGGTCCATGCCACCCATGAAGCAGGGGTCAAAGTAGGAGGGATCGGTGCTGTCCTCGATGGGCTGTTGAGTGCACATTCCTACGCCGCTCAAGTCGCCCGCACGATTTTGGTCGGCCCGATGGACACCCACAACCCCACCGAAATGGAGCGGCTCGTTTCCCCGCATAACCGGCTGGAAATTGCCTATTCTTCATATCACACCATCGACAACCTGGATGGGGCCCTGAGTGAGCGGTTACGTCAGGTCGAAACGCGCCACAATGTGCACATTTTGTACGGTCGGCGCGCCTTTGGCCCGGCCCATCACGAGGTGATTTTGGTCGATGGGCGTTATGCGATGCCGGAACCACTCAATGCCTTCAAGGGGCGCCTGTACGAGCGGTTCGGCATCCGCTCAGATCGCTACGAAAACGATCCCGAATTCTCTTTCTATATCAATGCGGCCTTGCCGGCTTATGAGGCATTGACGGCAGTGATTGATGAGGCCACCGGTGCCAACCGCTGGTTGATCGCCCACGAGTTTATGGGCTTACCGCTGTGCTACGCGGCTATGCTTTACGCACCGGGTGTCTGGCGCACCGTCTTTTATGGCCATGAGGTGGCCACAGCGCGGCCGATTGTCGAATTGCACCCCGGACATGACACCATGTTTTACAACGTGATCGCCCGCGCACGTGAGGAAGGTCGCTATCTGGAAGAGATATTCGGCGACCAATCGGGCTTTTTCAAGCACGCGCTGATCAAGCCGGCCGCGACATCCTGCGACCGCGTCTTTGCCGTCGGCGACCGGGTGGTGCAAGAAATGCACTTTCTCGGCGCTGACTGGGCCAGAACCCCGATCGATCTGGTGTACAACGGGGTGCCTGCTACCGAGATTTCGTTGGAAGATAAAAAAGCATCAAAAGAAAAATTAAAGCAGTATTGTGAAAATCTACTTGCTTTTCGTCCCGATTATGTCTTTAGCCATGTGACCCGTTTCATCCCCTCCAAAGGGCTGTGGCGTGACCTGCGGGTGATGGAACGACTCGACCCATTGCTGGCCGAACGGGGACAAACGGCCGTGCTCTTGGTGCTCGCCAGCGTGTTGCCGATGGGCCGACCGGCCAGAGCAATCTGGGCGATGGAGGCTGCCTATGGCTGGCCGATAACGCACCGTGAAACCACCATCTATGTAGACGGGGCAGACGTGCCCGATTTGGTTGCGCACGAAATTCCTTTTTACCATGCCATCGAAGGTTTTAATTGGCAGGCCAGGGCGGCCAAGATCGTGCTGATCAACCAGTTTGGCTGGACTCGAGAACGCTGTGGGCAACGCATGCCGGCCGAGATGCAATTTGCCGACCTTCGGCAAGGGACCGACCTGGAATTTGGGCAGAGCGTCTATGAGCCATTTGGCATTGCCCAACTCGAATCGCTCGGCCTGGGTGCCCTGTGTGTATTGTCCAGCGTGTGTGGATGTCTGGGCTTTGTCGAGCGAGTTGGCGGCCCGACCCAACCCAATGTGGTTGTCGCCGATTACACCGATGTCGGCGCATCGGCACCGAGCATCGAAGCGGCTTTGTCCATTGACCGGGCACGACGCGACGAGATCGAAGCGCAACAGGCCGCACTCGTTGCCGAACAGATCATGGCCCGGCTGCCACAGAACGACGCGGACGTGCAGCGTCTGCTTGCCAACGGCTATGCACTGGCGCAAAAAATGAGTTGGGAAGTGGTTGCGCGCGAGTATTTGCTTCCCAGCCTGAAGTAAAATCACGAATCGCCAAGGAGTTGCCCCCATGCGCGTTCTGGCTTTGATTCTGGCCGGTGGACAAGGCACCCGCTTGAGCGTCCTCTCGCAAAAGCGGGCCAAACCGGCTGTCCCCTTTGCCGGCAAATACCGCATCATCGACTTTACCCTTTCCAATTGTGTCAACTCGGGCATTTTTGACATCGGCATCGCCACCCAATACCGCCCCCGTTCGCTCAACGATCACATTCGTACCGGCCGTCCGTGGGACCTGGACCGGATGCACGGCGGGGTGACCATGTTGCAACCCTACGAGGTGTCACCGGGCATCCAACCCTGGTATCGCGGCACAGCCGATGCCGTTTATCAGAACCGAGATTTTGTACAGCACCATCGCCCCACCATGACTTTGATCTTGTCCGGCGATCACGTTTACAAAATGGATTACAGCCCCCTGCTGGCCTATCATCAGGCCCAGCAGGCCGCTTTAACCGTCTGCGCATTCCGCGTGCCCCTTGCCGAAGCCTCACGCTTTGGCGTTCTCATTGAAGACCCCGACCGGCCGGGACGTGTGAGCGGGTTTGAAGAAAAGCCCAAACACCCCAAAAGCGATTTGATCTCGATGGGCATCTATGTCTTTGACACGTCAACCCTGCTCAAACTGCTCGACGAAGACGCCGCCGACCCGCAGTCGAAACACGATTTTGGTCACGACATTCTGCCCAAGATGGTCGCAGAGGGATACCGTGTATTTTGCTACCACTTTGATGGGTATTGGGTCGACGTAGGCACGGTGCAGGCTTACTGGGAAGCACACATGGATTTGCTGGAAGAAAAACCACCACTCAACCTGCTCGACCGAAGCTGGATCATTCACACCCGCAGCGAAGAGCGCCCACCGGTCAACATTCGCACCGGCGCATCCATCGGACATAGCCTGATTTCAGATGGCTGCGTGATCGAAGGAGCGGTTGAGTACTCGGTGCTCTCGCCGGGAGTGTGGGTCAAAAAAGGGGCCATTGTGCGCAGCTCGATCATCATGACCGACGCCGTGATCGACGAGATGGCCGTCGTCGATCGGGCCATTTTAGATAAAAATGTGCATATCGGCACCCGCGCGCGGGTTGGTTGTGGCGACGAAATGGGCGTGCCCAACGAGACCGATCCGGCACTCCACACCGGCATCACGCTGATCGGCAAAAACACGGCAATTCCGCCACAGATGGCCATCGGACGAAACTGCGTCATTGCCGGTGACATACCGGCACATGCATTTACCAATCTGACACTTGAAAGCGGCAAGACGATCGATTCAATTAAAGATCAGGACCTGGACGTTTTGGAAAGTCGAGCCTTTAGCCGGTCTTTTCCTGGCAGCTAGAACCCATCCGCAAAGCCATACAAGCGGCATCCCTATGCCGCTTGTACCGACGCATAGGGATGCGTCGGTTACGGTTTCCGGATAGGCGCTCAAAATCCGGCTCAAGCCTCCACTCCACTGCTCGCCAGCGTCTGGTCAAGCATCATTTGGAGGAGAAGAAAGGGATCGATGGCTGATCTCAAGTTATGCATTCACGGACATTTTTACCAACCCCCCCGTGAAAACCCATTCACCGGTGAGATGCCTGTAGAGGCCGGCGCCGAACCTTTCAAAAACTTTAACGAAAAGATTTACCACCGGTGCTACAAGCCCAATGCCGATTTGGGCAACTGGGACCTGATCAGCTTTGATTGTGGCCCTACGCTGGCCGAGTGGCTGAATCGCGCTTTCCCATCGACGCACGCACGAATTGTCGCCGCCGACCATTATCACCGACAATTGTTCGGTGTTGGCAACGCTATGGCCCAGGCTTACAATCATACCATCCTTCCGCTGGCCCGTGAGCGCGACAAACGAACCCAGATCGCCTGGGGCATTGCCGACTTTGTGCATCGCTTCGGACGTCATCCAGAAGGGATGTGGCTGCCCGAAATGGCCGTCGACCTGGAAACGCTGACCGTGATGGAAAGCCTGGGACTGCGCTACACCATCCTCTGCCCGCACCAGGTTGAGCGGCTAAACGGCGAATGGGCCGATTCGATCCGCCCCTATTTCGTGCGCCTGCCCAACCATCGCACTTTTACCATCTTTTTACGCGACGAAGAACTGTCCAACCGCCTGGCTTTTGACCCCAGCCTGACCGTCGATGCAGCACAGTTCGCCCGTTGGAGCCGCAACGTGATCGGACGCGACCAGGGGCTGTTCATCATCGCCATCGAAGGAGAAACCTTTGGCCATCATCAGGAACGACGGCAGTTCTTTCTCAATTCGCTCCTACACACCGAGCTGCCCAGGAGCGGCTTTGAGGTTTTCACCCCCGGCATGTGTCTGTTGGAACATCCACCCACCGAAGAAGTGCGCATTGTCAACAACACGGCCTGGAGCTGTGCACATGGCGTGGCCCGCTGGAGCATCGGGTGTCCATGCACCCCCGGCGATCAGCAGTGGAAATCGCGCCTGCGCACCGCTTTTGACCGTCTGGCCGGCGCCGTTGACGCGTTGTACGAAAGCGAATGCCGTCGTTGGATCGACAAACCCTGGCTTTTGCGCGACAGCTATATCAACGTGATGCTCAATTCGATGGACGGCCTGCAATTGCTGCAACAATTCTCAACGGCGGCGATCCCCACCCAGGATGCTTTGCGCATCTTGTACCTGCTCGAAGCGGGGCGCTATTGCCAGGCCATGTACACCTCGGCCGGTTTGTACTTTGAGGACGTGAGCCGCATCGAAACGCGCAGCAACATCGGCTATGCGGCTATGGCCGTTGAACAGGTACGGCTGGCCACCGGCATCGACCTGGCCCCCGGTCTGCGCAGCGACCTCGCCGCCGTCACAAGTTGGCTGACCAACGAAACCGGCCGCGACATCTACGACCGCCTGATCATTGAACGGCAGATATAGAGATGCAATCAACGCCCGACGTGACTTCGCCCGATCAAATCTGTCCCGATTGGGCTTCAATACTGGGCCCCAACGGCCCCATCGCCCGTCGCCTGGGCGAATATGAATATCGTCCGGCCCAGATCCGAATGGCTCAGGTGGTCTGGCAGGCGATTCACGAAAAACGGAGCGCATTGATCGAGGCCGGCACCGGCACCGGCAAAAGCATCGCTTACCTGGTGCCGGTATTGCTCAGCGACAAAACGCTGATCATCTCGACGGCCAACAAGGCACTCCAAAGCCAGCTCTACGACAAAGATGTGCCCTTTGTGCGCGAAGCATTAGGCCTCCAATTTGACATCGTGTTAATCAAAGGGCGTCAAAATTACGTGTGTTTACGCAAATATCAGGCCGAAATGCCCCAACAGCGCGCTTTTGCCAGCTTTGACAGCCTGCAGGTGTACGACCTCGACGAATTGGAAGAATGGGTCAGGCACACCGACAGCGGCGATTTGGAAGAGCTGCCCTTTACACTCGACAGCGACACCCTCGCACACCTCACCTGCCCGGCCGAAGAATGCCTGTACCGCGACTGTCTCTACTACGACCGCTGCTTTGTGACGAAGGTGCGCCAGGCCGCCGCCGAAGCGCGGGTGGTGATCACCAACCATCACCTGTTGATCAGCGACCTGCGCCTGCGCACCATCGGCGGGGTCAGCTTGCCCGACAGCGAGGTGTTGATCTGCGACGAAGCACACCAACTCGAAGACGTGGCCACGGCCGTGTTCGAAACCACCGCCACCGATTACACGGTGACCGCCCTGCTCTCACGACGGCTGCTTCAAGAACACGCGCCGGCCGATTTGCTCAACCGGCTGAGCGAGGAAAACCGCTTCTTTTTTGAGCATGTGCGCGCCACGATCGGCGAGTCAACGGCCAGATTGGAAGGAGAATGGGAAGACGGTCTGCGCCTCAGCCGTACACTATATGAAATGGCCAAAACGCTGGAAAAGAACAACCCCTACCAGGACGAGCCGGAATCAGATGACAACATCCGCTTTGGGGCGATGATCCAGGCCGTCAGTGCAGCAGGTGATGCGTTCAAGACAATCTGCCGGGGCGACCATGACGACGAGCTGGTGCGTTATGCCGAGCCGGTACGACAACGGCATGTCAGCATGATCTTGCATGCCACGCCGATCTCGGCAGCCGAGGTGCTGAACAAGCACTTGTTCAGCGAACACACGGTGATCTGCACCTCGGCCACATTGTCGGCCGGAGGCAATTTTGACCTCTTTCGTGCGCGCTGCGGCGTTCCCCCCAATGCATTGGAATTGATCGGCGAGCCGGTGTTCGACTATCGGCAGCAAGCCCTGATCTACATACCGCCGCTGCCCAATTTTGACTGGCAAAACCGCGAACAATACTTTGACACCGTCGCCGAAGAAACGGCCCGCCTGCTCCAGGTCAGTCGAGGACGCGCTTTTTGTCTGTTCACCAGTTGGTCGGGGATGGAGCATGTGGTCGACAAACTGCGCCCGGTGTTGACCTGGCCTATGTTGGTGCAGGGCGATTTGCCCCGCTCAGAATTGTTGCGGCTGTTCAAAAACACCCCCCATTGCGTGCTGTTCGCCACCCGCTCCTTTTGGGAAGGGGTCGATGTGCCCGGCGACGCACTTTCGTTGGTCATCATCGACAAGCTCCCCTTTCCCTCGCCAGGCGATCCGCTGCACGAAGCACGGGCCAGACGAATCACCGAACAAGGAGGTAACGCCTTTACCGAGTACACCTTGCCGGTGATGACCCTCAACCTCAAACAAGGTTTTGGTCGCCTGATCCGCACCAAAACCGACCGCGGCGTGGTGGCCATCCTCGACAACCGGCTGAACGCCAAACGATACGGGAGCAGCGTTGTCGCTTCACTGCCACCGGCGCGTGTCAGCCGCAACTTTGTCGACGTGTACCGCTTTTTCTCCGTTCCACCTTTTGATGCCGAATACGCACTGACGGTGTGGCTGACTGCCGAAAAAGAGCCACAAACCCACTATCGCTGGCAGCTCACCCGTTTGGCCGACGGCAAAAGCCGTGAGGGGAGCGGAGTTGCTTCGCACCCGCTGCGGGCACGGTGGGCCGGCGCATTAGCCGGAGTGACCCAACTGCGCGAAGCAATTGCCCAGAGCCGACGACGGCCCAACGACTTCAAACTCGAACTAAGACTGCCCGGCGTCAATAACAGCACCCAGGCACTGATCGACAGCATGCCGGCCGATTTACAATCGCTGTTGCAGGCCTTTCGGGCAGTGCACATCCTGACTTTTGAGGTACGCGCATAATGTCTGCCACCGATTTGCTCGAGATTTTGCTGATCCCCGGCCTGTTCAGCCTGTACGCGCTGGCCTTCACCGCCGGCGGCATCTATTACCTGGAGCAGCGCGTTTCACGCATCCGCGATCAATTTCCCGAGCGTGCGTCCCTGTCACTGTTGGCCGGTCTTGCTGCGCTGGGCATCGGCCTGTTAACGGCGTTAGCCGTCGGCGGGCATCTGGCCATCGGCGGCATCGATTTCAAACTGGCCACCCTGGTTGCCGCACTGGCCGGCGTCGGCTTTTGGGTTTACCACATCTATTTTGATCAGACCCCCTTAAGTCGCATCCGCGACGGCGCCCTGGCCTTCATCTGCCTGGCCCTGGTCGCCATAGCCGTCTGGTGGATCGAATCGGGAGGAAAACGATGAGCAGCCGAATTGATGGACGCACCTGGAACGAATTGCGGGCGGTCAAGATTTGGCCCGGCTTTATCATCTATCCAGAAGGATCGGTGCTGATCGAAATGGGCCAGACCCGTGTCCTCTGCAACGCCACCGTCGAAGAAACCGTCCCCGCCTGGCTGATCGGCCAGGGACGTGGCTGGGTTACGGCCGAATACGCCTTGTTGCCTCGCTCGACGCACACACGCACTTCCCGGGAAACGCGCGGCCAGGGAGGACGAACTCAAGAGATTCAACGATTGATCGGCCGCTCGCTACGCGCCTCGGTCAACCTGGAACAGCTGGGCGAACGGCAAATCATCATCGACTGCGATGTGCTCCAGGCCGACGGCGGCACCCGCACCGCAGCGATCACCGGCGGATATGTGGCCCTTGTGCTGGCATTGCGCAAATTGATCCAGGCCGGGCTGATTTCGCCCCAGGTGTTCAGATCGGCAGTGGCCGCCGTCAGCGTGGGTGTGGTGAACGGCATGCCGGTTCTCGACCTGTGTTACGAGGAAGACAAATCCGCCCAGGTGGATCTGAATGTGGTAATGACCGGCGAAGGCGCTTTTGTCGAAGTGCAAGGCACAGCCGAGGGCGAACCGTTCGACCAAAAGACGTTGGACACTTTGCTGGCCCTGGCCAGGCAAGGGATTGAACAATTGCTGGCCATCCAGCGACAGGTACTTATCGGGCAATGACACAAGTGAACAAGTAGACAAGTAAATAAGTAAAAAGGAGATATCGATGAGACTGGTTACCTTTCAACCACGTGGACAAAAAGCCCGACTGGGCGCAATTTGCGGCGAATTGATCATCGACCTGCATGCAGCCACCGATCGTCAATTACCCTCAGATATGTGTACATTTCTCTCCAGTGGCCCATTTGCGTTCGAAATGGCGCGTTCGGCGTGCACGAACGCCCGTTCACCCTATCTGCTTGAGAAAGTTGAACTGCTGGCCCCCATCCTCAACCCCTCCAAAGTGATCGCCATCGGCCAGAACTATATGGATCACTGCCGCGAACAAGGCAAAGAACCGCCCAAATTGCCGATCATCTTTGCCAAATTCACCACCTCCATCGTCGGGCCGGGAGCCGAAATCCGCTGGAGCCCCCGCCTGACCCAACAAGTTGATTTTGAGGCCGAACTGGCCGTAGTGATCGGCAAACCGGCACGGCGGGTGTCAAAGCATGAAGCGCTCGATTATGTGGCCGGCTATACCTGCTGCAACGATGTCAGTGCACGCGACCTGCAATTCGGCGACGGCCAATGGGTGCGCGGCAAATCACTGGACACCTTTTGCCCGCTTGGCCCATGGCTGGTCACCGCCGACGAAATCCCCGACCCACAAAACCTGGCCATCAAGAGCACGCTCAACGGGCAAACGATGCAAGATTCCAACACCTCAGAGATGATTTTCGATGTGGCGACGCTGATTGAATTTGCCAGCCACGCCTTCACCCTGCTGCCCGGCGATGTGATCCTCACCGGCACCCCCAACGGCGTCGGCGTATTCCGTAACCCCCCGGTCTTTATGAAGCACGGCGACGTGATCACGATCGAGATCGACAAAATCGGCCAGTTGACTAACACATGCGTAGAAGAATGAGCATCCATCCGGCAACCGCTCAACTGTCACCAGGACACAGATTAACGCAGATTCAGTAGACCTCAATTAGTCATGGAGTCGAGGCTTTAGCCGGATTTTAGCCGCCAGACGTAGAACCGGCTGAAGCCTCGACTCCTGAAAACACAAGTCCAGTAAGTAAAATGAGGAAAATATATGTTTAATCTCGATCAAACCTTTTCATCACCTATCTTGATCGACGCCGTTGACATCCTGACCTGGCGCGACAACTGGTTTGTCCGCGTGCGCTCAGCCGACGGCGCCGAAGGAATTGCCGTCAACAAGGGACGTATGCACTATCTCTGGCCGATCGCTAAACAACTTGTCGCACCGTATTTTATCGGCCAAGACGCACGCAACCTGGAAACGCTGGTTGACGGCGTGTATACCTGGAAAAGCAACTATAAACTGGCCGGCATCGCCTTTTGGTACTGCGTTGCCGCCGTCGAATTGAGCATCTGGGACATGTTGGGCAAAATCGCCGGCAAGTCGGTCGGTGAACTGCTGAGCGCCCCATCAGGCAGAACGCCTCGCCGCGAAATTCCCATTTACCTTTCCAGCCTGCGCCGTGACACAACGCCAGAAGAAGAAGTGGCCTGGATCACACCCCGCCTGGCCGAAACCGGCGCCACCGCCGTCAAGCTCAAGATCGGCGGACGGATGAGCGGCAACGCCGATGCCTGGCCCGGCCGCAGCGAAGCATTGATCAGACATGCACGGGAAACCTGGGGCGATCGGGTAACCATCTATGTTGACGCCAACGGCTCTTACGATGCCGCACATGCCATCGAGATCGGGCGTATGCTCGAATCCTATGGCGTCGGCTGGCTGGAAGAACCGTGCCCTTTTGACGAGTACGAGCAAACCAAACAGGTCGCCGACGCACTGGCTATGCCGGTTGCCGGCGGTGAGCAAGACACCGCTCTGTCCCGCTTTCGCTGGATGATCCAGAACCGCGGCGTCGACATAATCCAGGCCGACGTGATCTATAACGGCGGGTTCGTGCGCACCATGCGTGTGGCGCACATGGCTGCCCAAGCCGGCATCCCGGTCGCCCCACACTGCCCGCGCAATGACCCCAACATTGTCTATATGCTGCACCTGACCTCGGTTGCACCGTTGATCGCCCCCCATCAAGAGTTCCGTGCCGAAAAACCTCAATCGGTTTGGTGGAATGCGCCCGACCTGATGGCCCGCGACGGTGTGCTCCGTGTGCCCTCCGGCCCAGGCCTGGGCATCGAATACGACGCCGCGCTGTGGTCTGAAGCCCAAGCGATCTGACCCTGCGCCCGTTGAACCGGAGGCTCAAAAATGTTCCTTCACCTATCGGCCCACGCTTTGGCCCTGACCCGACAATCCACCGGGGTGGTGATCCCGATTTACCTCTCGCCCAAAATCGACCCGGCGCTGGCCCTCACCCTGTTGCGCGACACGGTTGCTGCTTATGCTGCCCAAACCGACCATCCCGAACACATTTGCCTCAGCGTCGATGGACGGCCCTTTGGCGCCCGGCAGGCTGTCGAGATCGCCGCCGCATGGAAAACCTCGTTAGCCGTCGCCGAAAACAATCGGGGCAAACTGTGGGGCGTGCTCCATGGCGTCCGCAAGCTGCTGGAGAACCCGCAAATCCAATACCTGGCCATTGTCGATCAGGATGGCGATCATTTTGCCAACGAATTACCCAACCTGGTGCGCGCCGCCGAACACATCGCCGCCCAAGAAGGACACCGTCGGATCATCGTGCTCGGTCAACGTGCCTCACGACATCGCCCGATGGGGCTGGGACGTGGTGAACTGGAAGAACTGGCCGATCGGGTGCTCCTCGACGCGCTGCACTACCGCGCGACCACAACCGGCAAACCTTTAGCGTTGCACTATGTCACCGCCCTAAGCGAATTCCCCGATTTTCATTCCGGCTTTAAATTGCTCAGCCGCGAGACGGCCCAGGCCGTGTTCGGCAATAAACCCAACCCGGCCGGATGCGATGATGATTGTTATTACCGCCACGCCGTCGAAGCGGTCATCACCGTAGAAGCGTTGGAGGCCGGCGCCACCTTGGGCGCAGTCAATCGCAGCACGATCAACGAGCAACCGGTCACCACCTTTGGGCAGTTCAATGTCGTGCGCTTGATGGCCGATACGATCATCTGGCCATGCAAGCGGCTACAGGTACCGGCCGAATTCGTGCGCCAATGGCTCGACAACCATATCCCGCGCCTGCTCCTGGGCACGCTGCCGGAGGGCAAAACCCTGTTGGCCCACCTGCGCCGTTCGGTGCTGGAAGCATGGAATCAGGCCGAAGACACCTCATTTCGACAACCACTCTTTATATGACCTATGGAACCAATGCTGACCGCCTTGATCATTGCGCTGTTCATTGTCGTCGGAACGATGCTGGTGCGCGCGCTCCGCTTTGGCAGCTCGCTCGGCAGCCCGCCATCGCCGGGCGAGCCATCAGCAACAACGGAACTCGACCTCGACGCGGCCGCCGCACACCTGGCCGCCGTCATTGCCTGCCCAACCGTCTCACACGATTCGGGGCAGATCGAAACAGAAGAATTTAACAAAATGCATCGTCGATTATTCGAGATGTATCCAATGATCCATGCCCATCTCGAAAGACAGGTCATCGCCGGTCATAGCCTGCTTTACACCTGGCCCGGCAGTGATCCCACGCTCAGGCCGATCTTGCTGATGGCCCATCAGGATGTGGTATCCGTCGATCCGATGACGGCAGCGCAATGGGAACAAGACCCCTTCAATGCCGGCGTGGTCAACGGGCAGGTGTGGGGACGTGGAGCGTTGGACTGCAAAGGGCAGTTGATCGGCGAACTGGAAGCGGTTGAATACCTGTTGCGACAAGGGTTTCGACCGCAGCGCACGGTCTATCTGGCCTTCGGACATGATGAAGAGGTGGGCAGCGCCGGAGCCCAAGCCATCGCCGAGCGGTTGCGCGAACAGGGCATTCGCCTGGAAGCCGTGCTCGACGAGGGCGGCACCGCGGTCGAAGACATGATCCCCGGCGTCGACGGGCCGGTTGCGTTGATCGGCAACACCGAAAAAGGCTATCTGACACTGGAACTGTCGCTCAGACACCGTCCTGGACATGCGGCCATGCCGCCCCGACACACGGCAATCGGCATTCTGGCCCGGGCCATCACCCGCCTGGAAGCCCATCCTTTTCCTGCCCATCTGGATAGCATACTGGCGATGTTTGAGGGGATCGGCACGGCACTCCCCTTTGGCTTGCGGTTGGTGTTGGCCAACACCTGGTTGCTCGGCGGGCCGGTCAAGCGCATCATGTCGCGCGCGGCGACGACCAATGCGGCCATTCGCACCACTACAGCCGTCACGATGGTATCCGGCGGGAGCAAAGATAACGTTTTGCCCGCCGAAGCCCGGGCGCTGGTCAATTTCAGGCTGTTACCCGGCGACACGGCCCCCGGCGTGATCGCACGGGTCAAACAAATCATCGCCGACAAACGGGTGAACGTCGAGGGCCGGCCACGGTTGGGCGGCCACGAAGCCCCACCTCCCTCGCCAACAAACAGCCTGCCCTTCAAGCAGTTGTCGGCAGTCGTGCGCCAGGTCTTGGGCAACATCCCGGTTGCCCCCTATCTGGTCTCCGGCGCAACCGATGCACGTTTCTATCACCCCTTGTGCGACAACGTCTACCGTTTCACGCCGATTGTGCTGAACCAAAAAGAGCTGGAGGGGGTGCATGGCGTCAATGAACACCTCTCGCTCGACAATTTAAGCAAAATGATTCAATTTTACATTCAATTGATTCGCGTCTGGTCGGCAGCATAAGGAGGCCATTATGTCGATCAAACCTACCGCCGGGCAACTGGCCTGGCAAGATGCCGAATTGGGCCTTTTTTGCCACTTTGGCATCAACACCTTTTACGGCAAAGAGTGGAGCAACGGCACGCTGGACTCGGCAGGGTTCAACCCAACACGGCTGGACGCCCATCAATGGGTCGAGACGGCACAGGCCGCCGGCGCACGGTATATGATTTTCACCGCCAAACATCACGACGGCTTTTGTCTGTGGCCCACCGCAACAACCGAATATTCGGTGGCCTCATCACCGTACAAAGGGGGCAAAGGAGATGTGGTCGGTGAGCTGGCCCAGGCATGCCACGAGTTGAACATGCCGCTGGGGCTGTACCTCTCCCCGTGGGATCGCCACGAGCCGTGCTATTCCGACCCTCAGGCCTACGACCGCTTTTACACCCGTCAACTCACCGAATTGTGCACCCGTTATGGTCCGCTCTTTGAACTCTGGTTCGACGGCGCCGGATCAGAAGGTCGGGTTTACAACTGGGAGATGATCATGGACGTGGTGGATCGCTACCAGCCACAGGCTATGGTCTTTAACATGGGCCGCCAAACGATCCGCTGGGTGGGCAATGAGGATGGCCTGGCCGCCGACCCGAACTATTACGTGGTTCAAAGCGTTGACATCTCGGCTTTTACCGATCAAAAGGAAGCGTTGAGCGAGGGGGTTTATCTGCCACCGGAATGCGACGTGGCGATCCGACGGAACTGGTTTTGGCAACCCGATGATCTGCACACGCTCAAAAGTGTCGAGCATCTGCTGGGCATTTACTACCGCTCGGTGGGGTTAGGCGGCAATCTGTTGCTGAATGTGCCGCCCAACCGTGAAGGGCTGATTGCGTCGGAGGATCGGGCACGCCTGCTGGAATGGAAAGCCGCACTGGACAGCCGTTTTGCCAACCCGCTTCCGGCGCGTTTGCGACAGGAAGGGCCAAGGGTGTGGGCAGAATTCGACCATCCCGTAACGTTCGACCACCTGGTTTTATGTGAGGACCTGGTCGACGGACAATGGATCGACGGGCATCGCATCTGGGCCGGCGAACGATGCATCGCCGAGGGGATCACCATCGGTCACAAGCGCATTCACGTCTTTCCGGTGACCTGTGCGGAGGCGTTGTGCATTGAACTCAACACACCCCTCGCACGACTGCGCAGCGTAACCGCCTACCGTACCGGCTATGAGACGCTGCCCCACGTCCCCGATCGACCGGATTACGGCGACTGGTCGGCCAAAGTGAGTTGAACCAACGCACTTTTAGCGTCTTGGCCGGACGCGGTCTGGAGACCGGTCCGAGCCAGGGCGCTGCGGACGGTCTCCGACCGATCCGCCCTGGCTTTTAGAGCCTATCCGAAAAACCGTACGAGCGGCATCCCTATGCCGCTTATACCGACGCATAGGGATGCGTCGGCTGCGTTTTTCGGATAGGCCCTTAACCGACATTTTGCGAAACGGCACGGCCGGGCCGCATCTGCCAGACCAATGCCAGGTCTGGGTCGGCAAAAGTGCCGAGCGCCCACAATGCGCCACCGTAAACGGCCAGGGCAACCGCCGTCGCCAACCAGACGTTCACCCCATACAACACCCCGCCGACGATCCCCATCAGTGCGCCGGCCAGTGCCGGCCGCCACAACAGAGCGATCCACGGCACCGGCGGCAGATCGCGGCGCATCAACACGTAAAAGGCAATCAGCAACACCAGCTCGGAAGCAATATGGATCAGCGCCGAAGCCCGATAACTCCAACGTGGAATCAACAACGCATTGGCCGCCACGTTGAACCCCACCCCGATGACAAACGTCCAGGTCAGCTCACGTTGCCGTCCCAAGGCGATCAACAGGTAATGGGTCACGCTGTTGATAAAGCCAAAGGGGATCGACCAGATCATCAGTTGCAAGGCAATTGCCGAATCGGGAATGTAGCCCGACCCACCGACCAGATTAGCGATCGGCAAGGCCAACGTGGTCAGCATCAGTGCCAGCGGCAGCGATACCCACACCAGCAGGCGTACGGCCAACCGGTAAGCACGGTGCATAGCCTCTTTGGACGACTCGGCATAGCGGCTCATCAACGGAAAGAGCGCAAAGGTAAAGGATGAGGGAACGATGTTGATCGCATCGATCAGCTTGTAGGCCACACTGGAATACAACCCCTGCACCAGCGACCCCTTCATCGCTTCCAACAGCAGCACATCGACCTTGAAAAAAGCCATCGAGAGCAGATTGTTGAGCATCAACGGCCACGATTCGCGCAGCATGCGCCCGTGCACATCGGGATCGAAGCGAAATTGGGGCACCAGCCCCATCTGCGCGGCCAACAGCCCCAAAATCAGCACCGTCACCATGTTGGTAACGATGGACACGCCCCCCAGCCCCACCAGACTCCAGCCGAGCAACAAAGTTGCCGTTCCCAGCGTGGCCTTGATCACCGTACTCAACACGGTGATCAAAGCAGGCACCTCCATCCGCTCATAGGCCTGAAAAAGAGCGGTCAACGCGGCCGCCACATTGGCCGGCACAAGCCCCACGGCAAAAAGGGTCAACGCCCACACCTGCGCCGTGTCCAGCGGCCTGCCGATCTGCCCCCAGCCGAGGACAAAAAGGGCCAGCAACGGTGCCGCAACCAGACAAAGGGCCACTCGCAGCAGCAGCACATCCCCCAGGTAACGACCGCCCATCGCTTTGGCTTTGGCCGCTTCCCGTTGCAGCCAGATGTTCAGGCCAAAATTGAGAAAAATATCGGTATAAACGATCACGTTGACGATAAAATAATACTGTCCGGCCCCTGCCGGCGCGAGGATGCGCAGCATCAGCATCGCAAAGGCCGTATCGATGGCTTTGTTGAACAATTGCAAGATGATCGGAGCCAACGAATTTTTGGCGACCAGTGCAGCCCCTTCTTGTTCCCCACCGATGTAGCGTCGCCAAATCCACATGGCCAGCATCAAAGCCATCACCATGACGCTCAAAAAGGTGAGAAACAACCCCACCTTGACCGAAAGCGGCGTGTATTTGAAGCGCACCGTATGGCTGCCTGCCGGCAACAGCACAGCACGGAAATTTCCGGCATGCCGGACAATGGTCAATTCGCTTTCGTCGGCTTCCTGCCCGCCAAAAGGACGCATAAAGGCTTTCCAGCCGCGCGCATACGAATCGGCTAAAATCAACCAGGCCGGCGACTCCAAATCGACATCGACAAAGACCTCGTTGTGCCTGTACCTGGAGATGCGCGCCGGGCCGGGCACGCCACGCCGTGGCTCCTCTGATCGTGGTGCACCGTCTAAAATCACAAAATAACGCGGATCATATTTTTGCACCGCCTGCCCCACATTTTCAGCATAGACCACGCTATCGGCGGGCAGGGTAAAAGCGCGTGGCATCACTCCCAAGTTTTCGTAAATGCGCATTTCACCATCGTAAACCAGATTGTATTTGGGTGAATCAATCTTTTGGGTGGTGACCACGTACCTGACATTCAAAAGATCGAGCAGCGGAGACTCGAGCGCCCACCACTCGTCGGTCGAAATCGGCGCAACGCGGTTGTAAAGCAACTCATATTGGTTCGAGATCAGCGACATGTAATCGACGTACTGCCGACTGATGATCGAGCCGTAACCGCGCACATCCTCGATATCGAACAGCCACGCGCTGTTGGCATTAAAAGTTTTTTCTCCCGGCGCGACATAGGCCGTGACCCGAAAGAAAGGGTCTTCGGCCTGCCGCGCTTTGAGAAACTGCACGGCGGGTGGGGTAAAGGCAAGCCACGCCGGATCGGCAGCCGGGTTAAAGCCATATCCGGCCATGAACAGGTCGAGCACAATGATCGACACCGCCAGCGGCTTCCACACCGCGTAACCGCCCAGGCGGTCAGGCAAATAAATTGGGCACCGGGTGACGCGCAAAAGCGCGCCACCGGCAATAAGCATCAGGGCAAAAACCAACAGATTAGCCCATTGATACATAAAAAACATCCGCCCGCTCTCAAAGGAGAACTCGGCCAGGGCCAGGCGCATCACCGCGCGCTCGGCCAGCGGGTACAGGCGGTCGGCGACAAGCAGCGAGAGCAACAACCCGGCAACCATCGCCACACCGGCCCAAAAGACGGGCCAGCCGACCATTCGCTGCGTGTTTTCGCCGGTAAAAGGCGATTGCCAACTCGTCGTCTTGCGGCCGGTGCCGGACAGATAACCGGCGCCCAATCCGGCTAAAAGGGCGATGCTTAACGTATAGGGAAAAAGCCAGCGAAAGGGCGAATGAAGTTGATTCAGAAAAGGCAGAGCAAAGATCAGGCGATAAGTGGGCAACCCAAAGACCAACGACAATGAAAAGAGGGCCAACGCGGCAAAAAACCAGACATAAAAGCGAGACAAAGGGTCGCAACCCGCTCCCTTTTTGCTTCCCGTCTTTCCCCAAACGGCAATCAAAGCCAGGAGAAGGGGCAAGATGCCCACATAGCTGCCTCCCTCCACGGCATTTTTGATCCCCCAATAAATCGTGTTCGGGGTCATGGTCGGATTGCCATGAATGTCGTGCAGCACCGGATGCCATTGCCGATCAAAAAGGTCAAACCAGCGGTGATGGGTTGGATTGCCGAAAAAGTTGGGAATCAGCATGGCGATCAACCGACGTTTGGGGAATGCCCAGCCGATCACCTCTTCATAAGTGGCCGATCCCTGCCGGAAATTGGTGGTCGCGTATTCATATAGCGGCACAAACTGGGCTGCGCCGAACATTGCCCCCAGCACGGCCATCAACAACAGCCAGCCACCGGCCTTGAGCACACGCAGCCAAACCGCCTGTCGCCGCCCGGCCAATGCTCGCCCGCCGGCAACGGCCATCCAGATCAACCGCGCCAGCGCGTACAGGCCCATCACCATGCCACTATAGGCCGTATATTCGGGATGTCCGGCCAGCATCATGGTGCCCAATGCCAGCGCCCCACCGAGCACATACAGCACCGTTTGCCGGCCATCGTGTTCCTGTTGACGGATTACCTGTTCGATCAAGGCCAACAACAACGGCAACCAGGGCATTGTGGCAATGATCATGGTAAACACCGTGCTGACCACAAACACCGAAGAAAGCTGGTAAACGATCCCGGCAATCAACCCGCCGATGCGATTGCTTCTCAACGTACGCGCCAGCACGTACATAAACGACCCGGCCAGCCAGAATTGCAACACCGTAAACCAACCATAGGCAGCCGGCAGCGGCAGCACGTAGAACAACAGGCTGAACGGATACAACGCCGAGTGTTGTCCATCAGCCAAAAAGGGCGCACCGGCCCACAGATAGGGGTTCCACAGCGGCAAACGGTTGGTCAACCCCTCATCGGGCTGTCGGAGCGATTTGAGGATAAAGCGTTTCCAGGCGTAATTTTCCAGCACCAGGTCGGAGAGCAGCTCATTGTGCGGCACACCGACCCCCATCTCGTCCTTGAAAGAGGCCCACGGCTCCCACTGATAAAGATTGTCCGCCGGGATCAGCGTTTTGCCACCCAGCGTTGTCTCCCAAAAGAGCGCCAGTGGAATGAGCAACAACAAAACAAGAACCAATGCATCGAGTCGATAGCGGATCCACAAGGTTTTCAACGGTTTTCTCCTTCTCGGGTGTGCGCACGGATTATACACTGCCCATACGGGGCGGTCAAACGAGTGTATGGCCACCGCACCTCGATGCTTCGAATACCGGGATGAAACGACGTTTGACTTTTAAGCGCTATCTTGATATAATCTGCGCACCGTCCAAACAAGCAAGTCTGGTTGCCCGGTTCGAGTCGGAGCTGGCCGGGGAACGCATTTTGATTTATCTACAGGAGGAAGGGTTGGCTAACCTCAAATCGTCTCTCAAGCGAATCCGTAGCTCGCGTCGCCGCGCAGCGTACAACCGCATTCATCGCTCTCGTTCCAAAACGCTGGTCAAAAAAGCGCGGGGGTTGATCACAGATAAAAAGCTCGACGAAGCCCAGGAGGCCATCCGTCAGGCGATCAGCGCGCTAGACAAGGCAGCGCAAAAAGGCGTTTTGCACAAAAACAACGCCGCACGACGCAAATCTCGCTTGATGAAACTCTATAACCAGGCCAAAGCACAATCGTAAAAGCAGCACAACGCTGTTTTGGCCAGGCCAACGCGCGGAACAAAACAGGCCGGCCCTTTGCTCGCAGACACCACCCTGCGAAAACAAGGGGCCGGCCTGTTTGTTGTACGAGGCCCGACACCGCCCTCACGAAACCCGGTCTTGGAGCGGAATGCCAAAACGATACCCCACCCCACGCACGGTGCGCAGATATTGCGGTCGACTGGGGTCCTCCTCGATGCACTCACGAATCCAACGCACATGCACATCCAATGTGCGCGTGTCGGCGAGGTAATCCGTCTCCCAAACCGCTTCCATCAAAAACTTGCGCGACAGGGTACGCTCCGGATAGCACATAAACAATTGCAACAAGCGGGCCTGTTTAGGCGTTAGTTGACGCACCATATTGCCGGCACGATACACACGCCGGGTGCGGACGTCAAGACCCAGTTCACCGGCTTGAAGAACGCCCCACTGCCCTTGCGTCAACAGGGTATCGAGCCGTTGCAACAGCTCATTTGTTGAAAATGGAAACAAAAGAATGTTATTACATGTTAAAATCCGGCAGTGCGGACCTGGTGGATTGTCGCGGGTGGACAACAACACAAGCGGCGTATCAGGATAGACCTGCGCACTTTGTTCACAATGGGCTTTGCCGTCGGCGCCGTTGGAAGCATCGATCAGAATCAGATCAACATCCAGGCCCGGCACAGCCGGTGTGTTTTGATCGGCCGCACAGACCGTTACCTCATAGCCGTTGGCGGTGAGCGTTTGTGGCAGATCCGCGAATCGAGAACCCCCGAACTGGTAAACAAGAATTTTGGCCACGATCCTCTTCCTTTTCTGATTTAGAGCCTATCGAAAAACCGTACAAGCGGCATCCCTATGCCGCTATCGAAAAACCGTACAAGCGGCATCCCTATGCCGCTTATACCGACGCATCGGGATGCGTTGGTTACGTCCTGGACACCGGCGAATCTACGTCTGGTAGTGGAATCGAGGCTTTAGCCGGATTTTATTTTATTTTATAGACCGGCTGAAGCCTCAACTTCCGAAATCGACAGAGTCCGGTTACATTTTTCGGATAGGCCCTGGCCTCTTTCCTGTTTACATTATAACGGATCACACCATTTCTGCCAACCCTTGAATTTCAGTTCCGTTCGGCGATCAACCGCAGTCCTTCGAGGGTGAGCCAGGGATCGATGGCCTCAAATTCATCGCTCAACGGGGCCACGATATGGGCCAAACCGCCGGTCGCAATGGCCCGCGCATGGCCACCCAGCTCGGCCCGCATCCGCCGGATCAGCGCCTCCACCAGCCCGACATAGCCGAACACGATGCCCGACTGAATCGAGTGGGTGGTATTGCGGCCGATGGCCGCCGGTGGCGCTTCTAACTGGATCAACGGCAATTGAGCCGTGTTGCCGAACAAGGCACGCACGGCCGTGTTCAGCCCCGGCGCAATCGCCACCCCCATCAGATCGCCCGGCGCAGCGACGGCGGTAAAAGTGAGTGCCGTGCCGAAATCAACGGCAATGCAGTTCTCCTTAAACCGCTCGTAGGCGGCTACTGCATTGGCCACCAGATCGGCGCCGACCTCGGCCGGGTTTTCGGTACGGATACGAATGCCTGTGCGTGCGCCACGTCCCACAATCAACGGCTGACGGCCCATTTCACGCTCCAGCAACTCGGCAAAAACGCCGGTCAGGGGCGGCACCACACTGCTCACCACCACGCGGCGAACGTCGGCCATCATCAGCCCTTTGTCGTGCATCAGACTGCGCAGCAACACCCCGTATTCATCGGGCATTTTGTCGCGCACGGTCCGGATACGCCAGTGATGGGTCCACGTTCCACGCTCGTGCAAACCAAAAGCGATGTTGGTATTGCCGATATCGATTGCCAGCAGCATCGGCCCTCCTCACCAATCTGCGCCCCGGCGTCGGTTTCCAATGCCCAGCCAGGCCGAAACAACGGCTAGCGTGACAAGGGCAGCCACACCGGCTTCCGGCAGACCGTTGGTGAGAGCTATGGTGACGATCAGCCCCCAGCCCAAAAAGCCAAAGAGACCCAGCATCGTCAGCACCAACACGGTGTTGGTCAAACTGCCGACGATTCCGGCGACAACGAGCGCCGGCAACGGCCACTTTTTGAGCACCGTGTACACCCCCCACGCCGCCGGCCCGATGAACAAGCGCGGCAAGATCGAAATCAGCGGGTTGACAAACCACACATCGGCCGGCCCGGTTGGGGCGATTGCCGCTTGAAGCAAGCTGAACGCGCCGAACAAAAAGCCGATGATCAGGCCGACTACCGGCCCTTCGAGCACCGCGCCGATGATTGCCGGAACGTGCATAATGGTCAGCGAGGCGCCGGCAAACCAGGGAATGAACCCCCAATGGGTTACGCCGAGCAAGATGGCCACTGCCCCCATCACGCCGGCAACGACAATTTTTCGCGTCGATAGTTTCATTTGATCATCCTTTCTTGAAAATTTTAAGCATTCAGGCCGATCGAAATCGCCCTTTTAGGGCGCACCGCGCCGGGCGTCGGCCTACGCCGACGCGCACTCCCCGCCATATCCGGTCGGCGCATGCCGACCATTGGCCGCAGGCCCAGAAAGACTGACTAGAGTCAGCGTCGATACGATATCAACACCAGCCCGACAACCAGCAACGAGGTCAGGCCAACGGCCAATCCATCCACCCACCTGGCACGCAACCGGATCAAGTGCGTCCGTCCTGCCCCGCCGGTGTAACAGCGTGCCTCCATGGCCAGCGCCAAAGCCTCCGCGCGGCGAAGCGCCGTCACAAAGAGCGGCACCAGCAGTGGCAGCAACCGCCGTGCACGTTTGAGCGCGCCCCCTTTGCCAACGCCGAAATCGGCCCCGCGCGAAGCCTGAGCCTTGGCCAACCGCTCGGCTTCCATGGCCAGCAGCGGCACAAAGCGAAAAGCAATGATCACCACCAATGACAATTCGTGCGCGGGCAACCCAAAACGTTGTAGAGGTCGCAACAGGTGCTCAATTCCGTGTGTCAATTCGACCGTGCGGGTAGAAAAGGAAAGCAGGCTCAGGCCGAGCACCAGCACCACAAAACGCAACAGGGTCAGCGCGGCCATTTGCAAATCGGTGACGGTCACCGTCAGCCGCCACCATTGCCACAACACCACGCCGACATCGTTCCGCGGCACGGTGAAAACCTGCAAGATGCCCAGAAAAATGAAAAAGGGCAACACCGGCTTGAGGCCGCGCAATGCATAGTTCAACGGCACCCGTGCACTGCGCAGCGCCACGAGCACCAACAAACAGACCACCATCCCCCCGACCAAACTCTTGTTGACCACCACCCCAACCAAAAAGATCAGCCCCATCAACAGCTTGGCGCGCGGGTCAAGACGATGCCAGACCGAGCCGGTTGGCAGATATTGGCCGATGGTTACGTCGCTCAAGAACTCAAACTCGCTCAACGATCCGCTCCCGAAGAAAAGCCAAAATTGTCCTTTCCGCCTCGTCGAGGGTCAACACATCGAGGGGCACATCCAGACCGCGCCTGCGCAAAGCGACCATCAACGCAGCAGCAAAAGGCAAATCGAGGGCCATCGCATGCAAGCGATCGGCCTCAGCAAAAACGGCGCGGGTCGGGCCACACAAGGCCACTTTGCCATGCGCCAACACCAAAACCCGGTCGGCCAGCGTAGCCACATCGTCCATATTGTGCGTGGCAATGACCATCGTCAACCCCTCGGCACGCCAGGTATGCAAACGGTCGATCAGTTCGGCACGGGCAAGGGGGTCCAGCCCTGCCGTCGGCTCGTCAAGCAACAAAATCTGCGGCCTGAGTGCCAACACCCCGGCCAACCCCACCTTGCGTCGCTCACCGCCGCTGAGGGTCGCCACAGGACGGTCTTGGTAGGCCTGCATGTCCAGTTCCACCTGCGCCATCGCCCAGCGCACCCGCTCACGCAGTTCTGCCCCGCGCAGACCCATTTGTCGAGGCGCAAAAGCCACGTCGTCGCCGACAAAATGCTCGAACAATTGATCGCCGGGGCGTTGTAAAACCAGCCCCACCGCACGGCGCACGGCCCGCAGATCGACCGTCGGATCGCCCAAATCGTAGCCCAGCACCCGCACCTGTCCTTGCTGAGGACGAAAGAGGCCGTTGAGATGCTGCAGCAACGTTGATTTGCCCGACCCGGTTGCGCCGACCAACGCCACCACCTCGCCCCGTTCGACGGTCAGATCGACGCCGTGCAACGACACCTGCGCCAGCGGCGTGCCTTGCATATAAGTATGGCTCAATCCACGTACCTGAATGATCGGCTCGTTCATTCCATTCTCCCGGCCAATCGGGCCAGCGCATCGGCCAGCTCATCGGCGGTCAGCGGACATGAAAACAATTGAGGATAATGTACGTTCAATTTTTGGGCCAGCTGGGCCGCCGGGGGAGGCAATATCCCCCATGAACGAAGAGATGGGTGCGCAAAGGCAGCGCACGGGGGCCCGTCAAAAACAACCTGCCCCTGATACATCACCACCGCTCGTTCGGCACGTGCAACCTCTTCGGTGGCGTGGGTGATGGCAATGACAGTCATCCCCTCGGCATGCAGCTCATCGATCAGATCGAGCAAGCCGCGTCGCCCGGCCGGATCGAGCATCGACGTAGCTTCGTCGAGGATCAGACAACGTGGGTGCATCGCCAACGCACCGGCAATCGCTACCCGCTGTTGCTGTCCGGCCGAAAGCAGGTGCGGCGGACGGTGACGCTCCTCCCACATCTGCACCCGCTCCAACGCTTCGTGGACACGGTGGGGCAATTCGACTTCCGGCAGACCGAGGTTTTCAGGCCCAAAAGCAACATCTTCTTGAACTACCGTGGCAACAATTTGATCGGCCGGAGATTGAAAAACCATCTGCACGGCAGCGCGGATGGCGCGCACGGCAGCGGGATCATCCGTGCGATGACCGTCGATCCACACCTCGCCGGCCGTTGGCAGGAGCAAAGCATTGAGGTGACGGGCCAGCGTGGTTTTGCCGGAGCCGTTTGCCCCAACCACGGCGACATATTCGCCCACAGCAATGTCCAGATCGATGCCGCGCAATGCCGGCACAGAATAGCCGGGATAAATATAGGTCAGGTTACGGATACGAATCAACGGATCGGACAACAAAAAACGCTCCCCGGCACGGCCGGAGAGCGTCGAATATCCAAAACATATGGTTCGAACGTCTCGGTCGCGCACGATCCAAGCGTCGGACAGATTTTTCAGACTCGGCAAACCAGAGATTTCTCGGCGTGGAGATTTGCTCGATCGGAGACCGGCTACAGCTACTTGCTCGCCGGTCTTCAGACCGTGCTCGACTTGCCCCAGCCCGAGTCGTTCTTGAGGTCTACCGAAATTTGCCGTTGCTCAACTTGTGCTCACAGCCCGACGACGCAGGTCTGTGGCCCATTGATCAACGATATGGCCAATTATAATGCAACTGCAGTGGTTTGTCAAAAAAACAGGTTAATTACCCGGCTGCCTACCGCCTTGTGCCGATTAGAAATCGGCCTTTGTGGGCGCGTGCGGCGCCAGGCGTCGGCCTGCACCGACGGCGTCGGCCTGCACCGACGCAGGCCGAAGGCCCAAAAAGGGCGACTTGAGTCGGCATGGGCAGACAGTTACAAAACAAGCCCCTAAGGGCCTATCCGAAAAACGCAGCCGACGCATCCCTATGCGTCGGTATAAGCGGCATCGGGATGCCGCTCGTACGGTTTTTCGGATAGGCTCTAAAGCCAGAATCCAGCATATGACAAATTCGCCTTTTGGTGATAAAATAGCCTTTGCTTGTCTGCTCTGCAATTGCAGCAGCCGGTAAAAACAAACCACACTTGGACGCAGAGGTGATGACAATGAAGATTTTGCTGACCGGAGGAACCGGCAACGTAGGCCGCATGACGGTCGTCAGACTGGTGCAAAACGGACACCAGGTGCGCGTGATCGGGCGACGACCTTTGGACGCCCTGGAAGCCAGATTTTTAGAGGGCGCCGAATATGTTCAATGCGATGTGAATGATTACGATGCTTTGCGAGAACAGGTGCGCGGAATGGAGGGGATCATCCACCTGGCAGCCATTGCTTATCCAGGTGGCGGGCCGGCCCAAGAAGTGTTCCGCGTCAATTGTTCGGGCACTTTTAACGTTTATCAAGCCGCCGCCGAAGAGGGGATCAAGAAAATCTCGTGCGCCAGCTCGATCAACGCATTGGGGTTCAACTATGGCCTTGTCCCCTTTCCCATCCAATACTTTCCCATTGACGAAGAACACCCGACGTGGACAACCGATTCGTATTCCTTTTCCAAACAAATCACCGAAGCCATCGGCGATTATTTCTGGCGTCGGGAGGGCATTTCCAGCGTCAACTTGCGCCTGCCGGGCGTCTACGAAGTCCGCGAAGACCGCCCCAACCGGTGGATTGAATTCAGCACCTTTTTCAGGCAAGCCCTGGAAGAACTGCTTGCCCAACCGGAGGAGGAACGGCGGGCACGGATTTCGCGCGCCATTGCCCGTTTTGATGCCACCCGCCCCGATCGGGCCGGCTTTTTCCCCAACGTCGACATGCGCGCACGCTGGCAAGCCCTGCGCCAAGACCGCGACCTGGGCCTGCTTTTCGGCGGCTTTGGACGCAGCAA
>Ga0129299_1000225_pt1 | contig 34107 bp, 24 predicted proteins | sample ConPoolayeCmetaG_FD_94477 | JGI IMG/M metagenome (GOLD analysis project Ga0129299, IMG submission 94477) | Hot spring microbial mat communities from California, USA to study Microbial Dark Matter (Phase II) - Cone Pool mat layer C metaG ...
CAATAAGGTTAATTGGTGGAGCTGTTGCAGTTGATGTCATCGTCTCAAAATGGCTACTGGCGTTTTCCGTATTTTTATTTTTAAGTCTTGCAATCCTGAAGAGATTTACCGAACTCAGGGTTTTGCAAATGGAAAATAAAAGTAAAACATCTGGGCGTGGATATAATGTTGATGATTTGAATTTAATTTCTATACTGGGACCGACGAGTGGTTATTTATCGGTAGTAATATTTACACTATATATTTATTCACCTGAGGTATTGAAACTATACAGCGTTCCAGAATTACTCTGGCCTGTTGCTATTTTTTTACTTTTATGGATAACAAGAATATGGTTTCTGGCAAACAGAAATGAAATGGATGATGACCCAATTGTTTTTGCGGTGAAAGATAGAGCGAGTCATTTAATTTTTTCAATTATAACAATACTTATAATTCTGGCAACGATTCTATGAGGAATGATTATTTTTCTTGGGGAAGATACCCTAAAGTAGCACATAAAGATGTAATTAAATTTTACTGGTTGAGCGATATATCAAATTTAGAAAGATATGAATACCCTATATTGCCCTATGGTTATGGGAAAAGTTATGGAGATAGCTGTCTGAATGAAAATGGAACTTTGTTGGATTGCTCGGGATTGAACAAGTTTATTTCGTTTGATAATGAAACAGGGATTTTAAGATGTGAGGCAGGTGTAACACTATCCTCGATTCTTGATTTTTTTGTTCCGAGGGGTTGGTTTCTTCCTGTTACTCCCGGAACTAAGTTTATTTCTGTTGCAGGTGCAGTTGCAAATGATGTTCACGGCAAAAATCACCATATTGCCGGAACATTTGGATGTCATATAAAACAATTCGAGTTACTAAGGTCCAACGGAGAGCGATTGATATGTTCAGAAAAAGAAAATCAGGATTTTTTCAGGGCAACTATTGCTGGCTTGGGTTTGACAGGTCTTATCATATGGGTAGAATTCAGGCTGAAACCCTGCCCCAGTCCTTTTTTCATTATGGATTCAATAAAGTTTTATAATATTGATGAATTTTTTGAAATTAATGAGCAATCAGAAAAAGATTTTGAATATACCGTATCATGGGTTGATTGCACTTCGGCAGGAAGTAAAACCGGTAGGGGAATATTCAATCGTGGTAATCATGCACACCCTGATGAGCATAAACTCCCGAAATTACCAAAATTTAAAACCAGAGATTTTCCTTTTGATGCCCCTTTTATTAATTCTTTTACAGTTGAAATTTTTAATAAATTATATTTCAATAAACAATTGCAAAACAAAGAAACCAAGCTGATTCATTATGATCCTTTTTTCTATCCGCTTGATGCAGTTTTAAATTGGAACAAAGCTTATGGAAAAAATGGTTTTTTGCAATATCAGTTTGTAATTCCAATGAAAGATGAAAAAGAGGTAATTAAAGAGATAATTAAGCATATTACAAAAAGTGGGTTATCATCATTTTTAACAGTTCTTAAAAAATTCGGTAATATAAAGTCTCCCGGAATGCTTTCATTTCCAAGAGAAGGTATAACTATGGCAGTTGATTTCAGGTTCGACGGCTTAAAAACCCTTAAAAGTCTCGAAGAATTGGACGAAATTGTTAAATCGGCAGGTGGCATAATCTACCCCGCAAAAGATGCAAGAATGAAAGGGGAGGATTTCAGAAGCTTCTATCCTCAGTATCGGGAATTTATGAAATACATTGACCCGAAATTCTCCTCAAGTTTCTGGCGAAGGGTTATGAGCTAATCATCATAGAATTGCTTCAAGTTCGGATTCGCTTTCCATAAGAACAGCACGGGCTTTGCTACCATCAAAGGAACCAACTACACCCGCTGCCTCAAGTTCATCTATAATACGACCTGCTCTTGCATAACCAACTTTCAATCTTCTTTGAATTAATGAAACACTGCCCTGTTGATGGCGAATAACCAGACGGGCTGCTTCTTCGAAAAGTGGATCTCTGTCTTCTTTGGCAATAGTTCTGCCCGAGGCGGTATTATCATTTAAAGCTGGCAGTAAATATGGTTGTGAATACCCTTTTTGATTTCCGATAAATTCACAAATATTTTCAATTTCTTCAGTAGTAAGATATGAGTTTTGGATTCTTATAGGATGTGGAGACCCACCAGTCTGGAACAGCATATCTCCATTTCCAAGTAATTGCTCAGCCCCCATAACATCGAAAATTGTTCTCGAGTCAACCCTGGAAGCCACAAGGTAAGCTATCCTGGATGGGAAGTTTGCCTTGATGATTCCGGTGATAACATCCACAGAAGGTCTTTGAGTTGCAACAACAAGGTGAATTCCGACAGCCCTTGCCAACTGTGCCAATCTGATTATTGGTGCTTCAACTTCTTTTGAGGCAGTGAGCATAAGGTCAGCCAACTCGTCAATAACAACAATGATATAGGGCATTGGCTTGTGCAAGTATTCTTCGTGATTTTTCAAAGAACCATCTTTGACTTTTTTATTATAGTCATAAATATTTCTTTGACCAACAGAGGCAAGAATCTCATACCTCAAATCCATTTCTGCACAGACAGCCTTCAAGGCTATAACAGCATCCTGCGGATCTGTAATAATAGCTTTATCAAGGTCTGGCGAAACTGCCAGAAAATGATTTTCGAGCATCTCATACTGTTTGAGTTCTACTTTCTTTGGATCAATAATGACAAACTTCAAATTTTTTGGATGGATTTTGAAAAGTAAAGATGCTATTATGGTGTTAATTCCAACACTCTTTCCCGAACCAGTAGCTCCTGCCATTAATAAATGTGGCATCCTTGACAGATCTGTGCAGAATACTTCCCCCGAAATTGTTTTTCCAAGAGCCAAAGGTAACCTGAAATTTGAATTATGATATCTTGATGATTTAACAATACTGCTGAATCTTACGATAGCAGGGTTTTTATTTGGTATTTCGATTCCGACTGTTCCTTTTCCGGGAATAGGAGCAATAATTCTAATTCCTTGTGCTTTCAAGGCTAAGGCTATATCATCAACAAGACTTTCGATCTTGCTTATTTTGATTCCTGCAGCGGGAACAAATTCATATTGAGTAACAACAGGCCCAGGTGTAACACTTAAATTTTCAATAAAGATTTTAAATGTTTCGAGTTTTTCCTGTAAAATTTTTGCATTTTGCTTTAGTTCATTTTCATCAATTTGATATTCATCGTTGTCATTAATTAGTAAATCAAATGTTGGGGGTTTGTAATCAATCTCTTCATCATATATTGCAACGCTTAAAGGGCTGGTTAATTCAGCTTCTTTTTCATATTCATTAAGTGTTATAACGAGTTTTTTCCCTGTAGTAGGTTCTTTGGTTTCCTCAAGTACAGAGTATTCATTATTGTCAGGATATTTGTCAGCGGAAAGGTCAGCATCTGCAGGTTTATCAGACTTTGAGCCACTTAAATCTGAAATATTAGTATTTTGTGATCTACTATCTTTATTATTTAAGTCACCGATGATTTTATCATCATTGTGTAATTGGCTTTGTTCTTTGAATCTTTTGATCTTGATTTCAGGTTCAAGCGATTGTGTCTTATTCAAACTAAATCTTTTCACTATTTCAGGGATTGGGATATCATCTGAATTATCTGTTTCTGAAATTGCATTAACTATTATTCTCGCTGGCTCGACGTCGTGTTCGGCTTCTTCGCCAGATTCAATTAAATCATTTTTTATATTATCTTTTGAGTTAAATTTTGCTTTTAAATATTGAGTTTTCTCGTTAATAAAATTGAAGACTGATTTGAAAAAATTAGACAAAGTTTCATAAATTTGCCTGATTTTTGAAATTCTTAAATCAGTAAGAAATATAAACTGAAGCAGAAAAAGACAGATGAGAATGATGGTTGTTCCTACCAAACCTGTCAATCCGAAAAGCACTGATGCAATAAAAAAACCGATAGAACCAGCCCACTCTTTGGATAAATCCTGAAATAATGGTGTTTTTGTTAGAATTCCCATCAGGGCTGCAAATGTAATTGCCATTAAAGCAAGAAGTATTATTTTCTGAATGAAATACCATGTAACTCTTTTATATTTAAACAGGCTAATAGCAATCAATACAATAATTACGGGGATAGCAATAGCTCCGAATCCAATAGTATAATTGATGAGAATATTCGATATTATTGCACCCAATATACCAAGTAAATTATGAGTTGTCATAGTGGAAAGTATAGAACTCTCATCGCCTTTTAAAAGTTTTATCAGGTCGCTAAATTGTAGTTCGGTAAAAACTTCATCTTTGGGAGAATATGACATCAAGGATAAAAAAATTAAAAAGGCCAGAACAAATAGTGACAAAGACAGAATCTTAATATTTCTGTTGAAGTTTTTATTTAATGAAGCTTCAAGAGAATTGGCATCCGACTCCAAATTTTTCTCGGATTTGGGCTTATTTTTCGGCTTAGACGTAATTATGTTACGTTTTACAATAATATCATCAAATGATGATTGCATTTTCCCCCCATTTATGCTGCATCATTAAGTATGTAAAATTAATCAAAAAAAGATTAAAAAAAAAATAAAACTGAATTTGTACAAAATTTAAATATGTTTATAAAATCATTCCAATGAATAGTATTTTTGTTTTTTTTATTAAGGAATAAAAATTGAAAAGTGATAGTTATAAAATTTCGACTGCTTTGATATCAGTATCTGATAAAACTGGAATTGTTGAATTTGCAAAACAGCTTAATGAGCTTGGTATTGAAATATATTCAACTGGTGGAACTGCTAAAACACTAAAAGATGAAAAAATTCCGGTTAAATCTATTACTGAACTGACAGAGTTCCCTGAAATTCTTGATGGAAGAGTTAAAACTTTGCATCCGAGCATTCATGCCGGTTTATTAGCTAAACTCGATAATGGTGAGCATTTAGCTCAATTAAACAAACATGATATAAAATCAATTGATTTGCTTGTTGTTAATTTATATCCATTCGAAGAGACTCTGGCAAAAGGAGCAAATCATGAAGATTTAATCGAAAATATTGATATTGGCGGTCCAGCTATGCTCAGGGCAGCTGCAAAAAATTACAAATGGACTGCTCCAGTTGTTAATCCTTTAAGATACAATGAAATTATCAATATCTTGCTAGATAAGGATTGCAGGTTGCCAGAGTCTTACAGAGCTGAGTTAGCTCAGGAGGTTTTTGAATTTACATCTTATTATGATTCTTTGATTGCAATATACTTAAGAGATTTTAACAAGAAAGATCTTCCTGACAAGCTGAGTTTACCTATGATAACCTCTCAAAAATTGAGATATGGAGAAAATCCCCATCAAAGCGGTTGGCTCTACGGTCATTATTCTAAGATTTTTACACAGCTTCATGGAAAAGAACTTTCGTATAATAACATCATTGACATTGATGCAGCTTCAAAATTAATGCTTGAGTTCGAAACACCTGCATTAGCAATTATAAAACATACTAATCCCTGTGGAGTCGGGTTAGGTAAAAATTTGTCAGAAGCCTATAGAAAAGCTTTTGCAACTGACACTATATCTCCATTTGGCGGTATTATAGTTATGAACAGAACATTAGATCTGGAAACAGCAGAAACTTTGCATTCTCTTTTCTCGGAGGTTATTATAGCTCCAGAATTTACAAACGATGCCTTAGAACTTCTAAAGAAGAAAAAAGACAGAAGATTGATAACTACTGATTTTGATTTGATGAGAACATCTTTGAAATATGAGCTAAAATCAGTTACAGGTGGTTATCTTATTCAAACAGCTGATTTGAAATTATTCGATGAGAGCAATCTAAATGTTGTTACTAAAAGACAACCTACAAAGGAAGAATACGAGGCAATGATGTTTGGTTGGAAAGTTGCAAAGCATGTTAAATCCAATGCAATTGTATATTCATTGTCTGATAGAACTCTTGGAATAGGTGCCGGGCAGATGTCAAGGGTTGATTCCTCAAGAATAGCAGTCGAGAAAGCAAAAATGATGAATTTGAATCTGAAAGGCTCTGCAATAGCTTCCGATGCTTTCTTTCCATTTCCCGACGGCGTTCTCGAAGCTGCAAAAGCAGGTGCCACTGCTGTAATTCAACCCGGTGGATCCGTAAGAGATGAAGAGGTCATCCAAGCAGCCGATGAAAATAATATGACAATGATATTTACCGGAATGAGGCACTTCAAGCATTAATTTCAAAGAATTGCTTTAAAGCCTGTCCTGTATATGAATTTTTCACCTTAGCTATTTGTTCCGGGGTTCCTTCGGCTACTATCTGACCACCTTTTTCGCCGCCTTCTGGACCAAGGTCTATAATATAGTCAGCGGAAGCAATAACATATAGATTATGCTCGATTATAATAATTGAGTTGCCATTTTCAATTAACCTTTTGAAGCATTTCAATAGTTTTGCTATGTCATCAATATGGAGTCCGGTTGTGGGTTCATCAAAAATAAATAAAGTATGTCCATTGCCAGAGGAATCAAGATGACTTGCGAGCTTAATCCTTTGCGACTCACCACCGGATAGCATATTAGAAGGCTGACCAAGCCTTAGATAACCCAATCCCACATCTTGTAAAATCTGTAGTTTTTCCGAAATTTTCGGTTTTTCCTTAAAGAAAACCACGGCTTCGTCCACTGTCATATTGAGAACCTCAACAATTGACTTTTCCTTATATTTTACTTGTAAGACTTCCTTTTTGAATCTTGTTCCTTTGCAGGAATCACAGACAAGTTGCACATCAGGGAGAAACTGCATATTTACAGTTACAAGTCCATCTCCTTCGCAGGTTTCACATCTACCACCCGGAACATTAAATGAGAAATAACCGGCTTTCCAGCCAAATTGCTTTGCAGCTTGAGTTGAAGCGAAAAGTTCTCTTATATGATCATAGATTTTAGTATAAGTAACAGGAGTAGAACGGGATGATTTTCCAATTGGGGTTTGATCAACAAGTTCCACATAATCAATATCATAATACCCTTTTATAGAGTCGAAATCATTTGTTGATAAATCCAAGCCTGCTTTGTATTTTTTCAATCCTGTGTATAAAATATTATGAACTAAAGTGCTTTTTCCTGATCCAGAAACACCAGTTAAAACTACAAAGCAATTTAGTGGAATTTCTACCTTTTTCATCTTCAGATTATGTAATCGGGGATTTTCTATGACTATTTTTTTGTTGCTGATAGACTTTCGTGTTCGGGGAATTTCTATTTTTTTCTTCTTGGTTATATAATCAGCGGTAAGAGATTTTTTTGCATTTAATAACTTATCAAACTCTCCTGCAAAAACAATTTCACCACCATTCTCTCCGGAACGAGGTCCGAGGTCAATAATATAATCAGCACTGCGGATTATGTCTGGGTCGTGCTCGACAACTATAATTGTGTTACCTAAATTTCTAAGTTTGAATAAAATATTAAGTAATCTTGTTGTATCACGAGGGTGAAGTCCTATGCTCGGTTCATCAAGCACGTAAAGAGTTCCAACAAGAGAGGAACCAAGTGCGGTTGAAAGGTTTATCCTTTGTGACTCGCCGCCCGATAGAGTATGGCTGAGCCTGTCCAAAGTTAAATATTCCAGACCAATGTCAACCAGAAGACTTGTTCTCCAGATTATTTCTTCAACAACCTTTGCAGCAACTTTTTGTTGATATTCTGTTAGTTCGAGATTTTTAAAGAATTCAAGGACCTCACTTAACGGCAGAAAAATAAGTTGAGGTATTGATTTTCCTCCAACAAAAACCTGTCTCGCCGATGTTCTTAACCTTGAACCATTACAAGCTCTGCATTTTGTGAATCCACGATATTTACTTAATAAAATACGGTTCTGAATTTTATAACTCTTTTCCTGAAGAAGATTGAAAAATGTATTTAAACCGGGATAACTCCCGCCACCGTCCCATAGAAATTCAATTGCAGAATCATCGAGTTCTGTCATTGGTGCATCAATGGGTATATTTCTACGCTCTGCTTCAATCAATAGCTGTCTTTGATAGCTTGAAAAAGTAAATTGACGGAAAGGATGAATTAAGCCATTCTTGATTGATCTGCTTCTATCAGGAAAAACAAGATTTTCATCAATACCGGTAGTTCTTCCGAAACCCTGACAGGTTGGGCAGGCACCAAAAGGATTATTAAATGAAAAAAGCTTAGGCTCAGGTTCATCATAAACAATTTCGTCGTCTGCACATTCAAATTTTGAACTGAATTTATGAATTTTATTTTCATCTAAATTAAAAATGGAGATTCTTCCTCCACTGACACTAAAAGCCAATTCAAGAGAGTCAGAAATGCGGGTTAAAGTGTCTTTATCAGATCTTAAAACTAATCTATCAACAAGGATATAAAGTTTTTCTGTATCTATTTCACTTGGCAAGGTATCGTTTTGAATGTCAAAAATATTATTTATACCATAAACAAAAATCCTTGAGAAACCAGCTTCAAGGTAATTCTTGAGAGTGCTATCATTAAATTTATTTTGTTGAAAAGGATTAAAAATAATATAAAATTTAGTTCCATCGTTCCATTTTGAAATTTCTTCCAGAACCGACGAGGGCGTGTCCTTTTTAACAGGTTTTCCGCATTTTTTACAAATAGTAGTTCCAATTCTGCCAAATAACAGCCTAAGATAATCATAAATTTCGGTAACTGTGCCCACTGTGGAGCGAGGGTTTCTGGCTTGTTTGCGTTGCTCAATAGCAATAGCAGGAGGTAAACCATTAATAGATTCGACATCTGGTTTGTTCATTCTTTCCAGAAACTGCCTTGCATATGCCGAAAGAGATTCCACAAACCTTCGTTGACCTTCTGCATATATAGTGTCAAAAGCAAGAGTTGACTTCCCCGAACCACTTACTCCCGTTATTACTGTTAGTGAGTTATGAGGAATATCCACCGAAATATTTTTTAAGTTATGAAGCGAAGCACCTTTAACAGATATAAATTTTTGTTTTTCAGATTTATTTTTAGCTCTTATTTTCATTACTTTGAGAAAAAATGATATTTATTTTAAAAAAAACTTTAAAATTAGAAAAAAAGGATTAAAAGACAATAATATTTGGAATATTATTTGTTAATTTTTTGGAAAATTATTGTATTTGGGTTAAGGCCACAAGAGAATTTTTTTTGGGGTTTGTCAGGGGATAGAAAATCATATATAAGAATTTCTCCATTTATTTGATAATTTTTAGCATTACCAATCCATAGCGTTTTATCAAATTCATAGTAAGCAATGCTATACCAGATATCTGATATTTTTGGATTTGTAATGAATCGTCCTGGTTGTGCTTGAAGTGAATTTAAATCAATCTTTAAAATACCGTCAGAATCGATAGCGTAACAAATATTTTCATTGATATCAAGGCAAAAATCATTTATTTTGAATCTCCAATTTCTTACTTCTTTCATTGAATTAATATCATATTCAATCAAACCGCCGATGGAATCTTTTTTTGAGGGAAGGTGTTTAAATGAAACGTAGAATTTTTTTGTTCTTGGATTACATATTATTTTTATTGGATTGGAGCCGGTTTGTAATGTTAGTTTTTCCTCGAATGAAAAAGCGTCAATGACTGATATAGTGCTTGACTTTGGATGATCAGAAAAATAATCACCATAACCTGAATTAGCTACAAATAAATAGGCTTCGTAGCCTGCCAGACCTTCGGGTGCTGGACCTACTATCATTTTTTTTTCGGTGAGTTTGAATGATGATGGATTAAATACCCTTATTGAATTTTCAAAAATGCACGTAAAAAAAGCAAGAGTGTCATTAAGAATGAATAAATTTCTTGGACCCAAATTCCCATCCAATTTTATTCTGCCATAACTTTTTCCATTATTAATATTTAATATTTCGATAGAATTTGAACCAGTAACTGCAACATATGCAGTATCTCCTTTTAATGTGATGGAATTTGCTATGTCTCCAAGAACTAATCCGGGATTACTAAGAGAAAAAAAATTATTATAAACAATGCCATCATCCAATATATATTTATCAATTGTTGAATTATTATAACCCCAGAGTCCCTCGCAAAGAATAACAGCTGATGAACTTTTTGAGGGCAATAATTTTTGTTCAGGGGCTGTAGGCTCTCTGATGCAGCTTATTAAACTTAGAAGAATAAATATTAAGTGGATTTTTTTTAACACAATCAGAATATGAGTTTATATTGATGAATATTTTTCTTATTTTTTATAATTAAAAAATATATTGAACTACTATCAAAAATATTTTCTATAACAAGATTATAGCTAAAGTTACCAGATGAGATTTTTTTCCCAATATAGTTATAAATAAAAAATTCATTATCAGCTTCGTAAGTGATTAACTCATAACTATTTCTATGTGTGATTAATATTGGAGAATAGCTCTCTATCTTTTCATCTCCGACATTACTAATTTCTTTGATAAGGTTCAAACCAAGAACAGCATCAAGATCGAATCCGGAAATAATAGGGTCATAAAAAGGATGATCAGGGTTTTTTAATATCTCGTTACAGATATCTCTGATTTTGATATATTTAGCCCTTGACAGTCCAATGATTGACAAATCAAATTTGTCTCCTCCACTATTCTGGACATCGTAGGGATTAGCTTTTCCATTTGTAGGAGTTATACCCGCACAGCCGACTAAGGTCTTTGCATCGTAAGGGAAATCATAAAATTTAATACCATCTTCGCTGACAGATACAATAGCAGGCTCTGCAAAGACTTTTTTTGTAACTGGGTTGATAAAAGCATTCTCGAAAATTGTGAAATCAGGTCCATCACCATCAAAAATAATATAGTTTTTGAATCCAACAACTATTTCACCACCCAAACCGATTGAACAAATTTGTTTAGGATCAGAAGACGGAGTTATTTCTGAAGCATTAGTATCTGGCAATCCAAAAATATTCTGAGGAAAAAATTCTGATGACTGACCTAAATTCTGTCCGGTTCCGGGAAGGAATTTATAAACAGTATCTATACTACTTTGAAAGTACTGTGCATTCAATTCAATACAAAACAACCAGATGAATACGATATAAAATTTAAACATATTAATCCTCCCACCAGCTCAAATTCAATCCAAAACCAATTTTAAAGGAAAAGCCGGGCATTGGGTAATTTTTAATGATTTCATATCTCCTGTTCAATAAATTTTCAAGGTCTATCCTGAATCGAAAGTTTTGATTAACTATTCTTATATCTTTAAACAATGATAGATTCACCAAGAAATAGGATGGAAGATAAGAATCATAATCATTTTCCGGCAGATAAAATCTGTGACTTGAATAGAAAAGTTGTATAAGCGAATTTGCAAGCTGTGTTTTTATTAATATAGTGCTGTTAATTAATTCCTGAGGGGTATAGACAATAATTTTTCCCTTGGTGTAAGATTCTGGAGTTTCATCGCTTATCTTTTGAAGTGTATAATTAAATTTTATGTTTAGTGATTTATCGAACAGCATAAGATTTGATGAGAATTCAAATCCTCTTGAATAGGTTTCAGCGATATTTTTTGCACTCCAACGAAGTGGAGAAATTGGGACAGATACAATCTGCTCAAAAGTATTAATAATATATCCACTTAGTTCAAAGTTAAGATTGTCGTTCAATTGAAAGTATGACCCAAGGTTAAAATTAATTGATTTTTCGGTTTTTAGATTTGAATTTCCATAATTGAGATAATACATTTCGTTAAAACTTGGAATCCTAAAATTATTTGAATACAAAAATTTTATTATTAAGTCAGAGTTAAAAAATGCAATCGAGGAGCCTAATGAGAAAGAATAATTTGGAAATAATTTTGAAACTGCATCAGCCCTCAAAGCAAGATTTGAAGAAATAGAAATAGACTCTGAAGACATCCATTTATAATCAATATTACCAAATCCAGCAATATTATATCTTTTAACAGTATCGCCGACATTTTTATCAAGCATATTACCCTTGAGTTGAGAAGCTATCAAATCAATTCCAATGCTAAAAATAAAATCATGAAACCAATTATTTGAGTAAATAGAAGAAAACTGAATTTCATCGTTACTGAAATTTATTTTATTATCAGAAGTTAAAAATGAAAATTCGGGGTTATAGTATTCTGTTTTATCAAATTTAAAGCTAAGATTTGATTTGAGAAAGGTTGTTTTGCTTAATGATGTTATTAATGGAATGCTAAAAAGAAAATATTTTTCATCCAGTCGGGCGTCAAGTGATTCGATATGACCTTGTAAAACAGCTCCCGGGGAGCCTCGTTGAATTAAACTTAATAAAACAAATGGTTTAGCAGAGAAGGATTTTTGCTCAATTGGTCTATACAAATAAACTGAAAATCTATCGTATTTTCCATTTTCCCTTTTAAATTCTTTTACCTCACCAAATTGATTTGAATAAAATGGGAAATTTCCGTCTGAATGCTGATAGTCCAGATGACCGACAAACTGATTTGAACCAGCAAGAGAAATGTTCGCAGATGCTTTAATCTCGTTGAAAGAGCCATAATCGAAATTTAATAAAAGTCCATTATTTCTTATGATATTAATAGTTTCTAAGTTCACAACGCCAGCTATCGAATTTGAACCAGAAATTGAGGAGGAACCACCCTTGAAAATCTGAATTTGTTCTACTATGGATATAGGGATAATGTTAAGATCAAGCATTGAAGTTTGCGATGAGTTAAGCCTCATTCCTTCAAAAGTTAAAAGAGTTTGCATAGAGTTTGTTCCTCTTAAAGAGATAGATTTTAATCCACCCAAACCTCCATAATCCCGAATATAAATACCCGGCTGATAGTCCAGCACATCCGCTAAATTGCTGGGGTTAATATCTTTTATCTCCTGCCTGCTTATTATTGAAATATTTGTATATTTAAAAACATTATCAATATTATTTTTTGCCCTTCTACAGTAATCATCGGGAATTTTTTCTTGATCAGTGTGTCAGTTTCCTGATTTGGATTTCCAAAGACAAAAAAATCATTTCGAATAATTAAAATCAACAAATATATCAGTTTAACTATATTATTCTTCAATTATTTTGCCAGAATAAAAGGAAAACCATAACTATTAAAATTATTTTTAATAATAAGATAATAAGAACCATTTGCCGAATTGATTTCACCTAAATCAATATATATTTCATCAGATTTCAGATTTGATTCTTGATGAATTAACTCACCTAATGAATTAAAAATTTGAATAGACATATTTTCATTTTGAAAATTTATATTTCTAATTTCAATTAAGTTTGATGAAAAATTAAAACTTACGAATGGTTTAACCTCTGATGACTCAACTTTAGATGGAACTTTATTTGAAAAAACTTGAAAGCTGGAATTAGGCTGATATGTGTCTTTTATAAACTCATTAGCCACAAAAAGGAGTGGTATAGGACTTTCGATGAGTAAAAGACCTTCGGTATTGGCTTCAGTTTCAATAGAATCAATTAATTCTCCTTCGAAATTGTGAATATAAACAACACTATTATAGCTTGAAGTGATAATCTGGTTAAGTTTGGGAGAATAAACAGATTCTCTCGGTCCGCTAAAACCTTCAGTTGGTAATTTGATTTTTTTCAGAATTTCATTGCTTTTTAAATCAATAATGGTTAGATCGTGCGAATTATTATTGGTAGTTATTAAAATATCATCGACAATTGTAATATGATTTGAGACATCACCGGTTAGAATAGCTTTTTCTAATTCGTATTTACTTCCATTGTTCTTGAATATTTGAACAGATGAATTTGCCGCACCAAAATCACCTTCATTTAAAACTATTATTTTGTTTTGGTTATAAAAAGCTGCTTTTTGAACATTAACACCTGCTTTCAAGGTATCAATAAACTGATTTTTATTGAGGTCAAAAACATAGACAAAACCCGGGTCTGTGAATGAAGGACGGTGGCTAATGAGTAATAAATCTTTATATGCTGTCAAAGCCGACGAAGAAATATTAGGGAAATTATTAATAATTTTTTCGCCATTTCCAATATTATAAGTCTCAATTTCATTAAATGAGCCATAATAAATATGAGGATATTCATAACCGGGTCGGAATGGAAACTGGAACGAGCCAAATTCAAATTCCCTCACTAAAAGAGGTTCTTCTAAAAATTTACCTTCAGGATTTTGGCTAAAAAGTTTTGCCTGCCACCAAGAGGGTGATTCATCACCATCATCTTTTGATCCGTTGAAATTAGCATCGTAGCCGGCGCAGAAAATGTTTAAATATTGGTTCTTTTCGTCATAGATGAAAGACACAGGTTGTTTGCCAACACTGTAAGATCCAATCAAATTATTCCAGAATTCAGCTCTTAGAAATGCAAAAGTGATAAAGAAAAGTAAAAAACTCAAAGCAAATGATGCTTTTTTCATAATAAACCTCCATTAATTATTAAAAAAATAATAAAATATTTGGGGAAATACTGATAAAGGATTAAAAAGAAGGTTTATCGAGTATCTCCTCATTGCATCCGTTTACGCGGACTTTTTCCATTTAAAATGTCAATGAGCATCACAGGCAGGTCTTCTGACTCCGATATCAACCTTGCTTTTCGCCTTCCCATTCGATTAAGAACAGTGGCTGTTCAATAAAGAACATGAAAAGCTTGTCCATCGTTACAGCGGCGTAACCGTTCCCGATTATTCACGGGATTCCCTATTATCTGTTTTTAAAAACAGACCTGTAATGAACGATACAAAATTAGAAAATTTAAACGTAAATACAAAAAATGAATTATGCTGATTTTTCTCTGATGATGAGACTAATAATCAAACCAAAAATAGTAAATGCTATTACAGAATGGAGGAACCAGCCAAGAGCTAACAAATAAGGTATTGGCATGTAGGCATAAGTTCCATAACCGTAAGACAGCCCCCATGCTATTCCATATATCAGACCATACATTATTCCGTTGGCAACTGATTTTCGATCAATTAAACGATAATAAATGTAAGTAAAGAATAAGATTGATAAAAATGATATAACGTGACCGAGACTCCATTTCATTTCATCAATTGGTCTCCATAGTTCAGCAGACTGGCTGAATAAACTCATCAAAATGACCCCATTTGCCAACCAGTCAAGAATAGAGGATATTATAAATACAACAATAACTGCTATAAGGTATTTTTTAAACATAGACACCTCAAATGTGTTTGAACATAAATAGTTATTTTTTGTCTAAAATAATCTATTTATTTTAATTATAAAAAAATTATTTTTAATTCAATAAAATTAGATTTTGCTTTTGAATATTTTACTCGAATTCTGATAAGTTATTTAAATTTGTAATTTATTAATTTAATATTAATTAAAATTTGGAATCAAAGGATATTATTCTAAATAAATTATTTTCTTTACAAAGATTTGGCATAAAACCCGGACTTGAGAGAATATCCAGAATTCTTGAAAAAATAGGTAACCCACAGGACAATTTTATATCCATACATATTGCCGGAACAAACGGCAAGGGTTCTGTTAGCTCGATGATAGCTTCAATTTTATTTTCAAGCGGTTATAAGGTTGGATTATATACATCTCCCCATATCATAGGATTCAACGAAAGAATAAAAATCAATGGTAAGGAAATAGATGATGAGTATTTGATAAACTATGCCGAGTTATTATTGAAAGAATCTCAAAGTGAAGAAATTACTTTCTTCGAGATTACAACAGCTTTGGCATTTAAATACTTTTCTGATAATAATGTTGATGTTGCTGTTATTGAGACTGGCATGGGGGGGAGATTCGACGCAACAAATATCATCAATCCAATTTTATCCATAATTACAAGTATTAGTTTTGACCATCAGCAATACCTCGGAAATACAATTAAAGAAATTGCTTTTGAAAAGGCTGGAATAATCAAACCCAATACCCCGACAGTTACTTTAAATAAAAATCCTGAGGTTATGGAGGTTATAAGAAATAAATGTTTAGAAATGAATTCAAGATTAATTGAGGCTCAGGAGAATATATCTTTTGTGAATATATCATTCAAAAAAGATTTCAAAATGAGTTTGGAATTAAAAGCTAACACCCTTTTACCAAAGAAAATTACTGTTGGTCTCTGTGGCTATCATCAGGTTGAGAATACACAAATTGTTCTTGCAGCAATTGAAATCCTGAAATCAAAACTTGAAATTACCAAAGAATCTATAATTAATGGTCTCGAAATTGTTAAAGAACAGACGGGTTTACATGGAAGAATAGAAATGTTAAGGGCTGAACCTCTATTGTTGGTTGATGTGGCTCATAATCCATCTGCTGTTGAACAATTAGTGAAGACCCTTAATGAATGCGGGTATAAAGATACGAGATGGAATTTGATTTTCACTGCAATGAGTGATAAAGATGTTGAAAATATTTTGGTGTATCTATATGAAATTACTGATACTTTGATGATACCAAACTTGAAAATTGAAAGAGCTTTTGATAATTCAGAAATAAATCGGATTGCCAATAAAATTGGATATCAAAAAATCAGGCTTTTTGAATCAATTGATGCATTAATTAATGAGATATTTATTTTGAATGCACCGATATTACTGACAGGAAGTTTTTACCTTTTGGGTGAGTTTCTTTCGAATGATAAAGTTGAGCAATTAGGGTTGAACAAGAGGATATATGATTAATTATGCAGGCGAATTAGCTGCTCTTGGAGCCGCTTTTTTATGGTCTTTTTCTCCTTTTGTATTTACATTAGCCGCCAGAAGAATAGGAACATTACAGTTAAATGTAACAAGATTGTTTGTTGCTGGTATATTTCTTTTTCTTACCATAATTTTTTCTGGGATTGAATTTTCGTTGACATTAACTCAGTTCTATCTACTCGCATTAAGTGGGTTCATTGGATTGGTTCTTGGTGATACTTTTTTATTTAAATCATTTAAAGAAATAGGTCCAAGAGTTACTATGCTAATAATGTCGCTTAATCCGGCTCTGTCAGCCTTGATTTCTTATTTTTGGCTGAATGAAACACTGTCTGTATTTGCGATATTGGGTATTGGTGTTACAATATTTGGAATAATGTTAGTGATACTTGAGAAAGAGACAAATGGGGAGGGTTCGAAAAAAATTGCCAAACTGTCGCTCATTTATGCAATACTTGCCACATTAGGGCAGGGAATAGGGTTAATATTCGCAAAACTTGCTTTTATGGAAGGCTCCATAGACAGTATAATAGCTACTTTTATAAGAATTTCTTCTTCTGCTGTAATTTTTTTGATTTTATTACTTTTGACAGGTAGATACCAAAATCCAGTGAAATTATTTGGAAAGGACATTAAATCTTTTGGCTTGGTAATATTAGGCTCAATATTAGGACCCTTTTTGGGTGTAACATTGAGCCTTGTTTCAATAAACTATACTCAAGTAGGAATAGCTGCGACTTTGATGGCTACTCCACCTATAATTATGCTACCAGTTGCAGCGATTTTGTTTAAAGAAAAACTTACCCTTAAATCAATCATCGGTGCAATAATAGCTGTTGGTGGAGTAGCTATTCTTTTTCTAAGATGATTATTTTGGAGTTGTAACGATAACTTGAACAGTCCTGCTAAGATGCCTGCCAACAGGAGTATCATTATCGAAAATTAATACTTTTTCGCCAACACCAAAAGTTTCGATTTTAACATCTTTCTTTTTCTGTTTAATTATATTGCTCACTGCCGTAGCTCTTCTTTCAGCCAGTTTTCGGTTATAATCTTCATCACCGATTCTGTCTGTATAACCGTAAACCTGAACAGTTGAGTTAAATTTGATTGCCGGAAGAATATATTTATCAATGATTTCCATATCAGCAGGAGATACTTCTGCTTTGTCGAAATCGAACAGAACCAAGCTAAATTTGGAAATAATTTTGTCAGGTAAGTCCTGAGTTTTCTTTCGGGAAGTTGAAAAATATTCAACAGGAATTGAGCCGGTAACTTGTCTTTTAGCACCTCTTTTTGTTGAAACAGACAATCTGTAATCAACAGGAATTTGCTTGTTTTCCAGTTCGTTAGGTCTGATTGTCCATTGGAATGATTTTGGTAAATCGTCACCATTGGATCTCTTCAATGTTTTATCAGATTGAGAAATATCAAATTCCCAAGAGGTTATAACATCATTTGTTTCCACCAGTGGAATGAATTCAATAATATTCGGTTCTGCTAATCTTTCATTATCTGAAGAAATTATAATCGGTTCAAAAATCAAAGGATTACTGCTTGATAGCTCGACTCTGCGATTTTCCTCTATTCCGTCCTCAATGGTTAAAGAAGATGGCTTGGATGGTAAACCTACACTTCTTGTATTGATTCTCTGAGAATTAATATTGAAATTGTTAATAAGATACTGCTTGACAAAATCGGCTCTTTGCATTGCCAGATCTTTGTTTTTCATTTCATTTTTTCCATCAAGTGTCCCTGTGATTGTTAGATCTGAATTTGGAATTTCGGACATTCTTTTTCCTATAATATCCAATGTTCTGTTATTAATCCTTACGGCATCAGGTTCAAGAGCAGTAATGTTAAATTCACCACGTTGGGACCTTTCTAAAAGCACCTGATTTCTTGGTGAGGGCTGGCTTTGGTTCAAATCCATAAATACATATGGAATTAGTGGAAATAGTTCAGTGTATTGGATATCTTCAACACGGATATTATTAACAGGTTGAACATTTCCAGCTCTGTCGTAAGCTCTGATTTCTTTGAATCCGACGTTCAGAGAGACTGGAACTTCTTCCTTAATTTCTTGCTTAGGTGTTCTTTTAGGACCAAATACAAGAGAGAGACCTGCTCTGATTTGTGGTACCTGCCAGTCCTTAAAATATTGAGGATTTTCTCTTGAAGAAACCTTTGAGAAAGGAATCCTGTAACTTGCTTCTGGAATTAAAAAAATATTATCAGCTAATGGAATAGCATATCCAATACCAATTGCACCAGCAAGCCTTGTCTGAACATCAGGGATAGAATTATCCACCGAATTATCAATTGAATAAGTTTTTGTTATTGGTATCCCCGCTTCAAGACCCGCCAGAAGATACAATCCATTATTACCAAACAGGTTATGAAATTGAAGTATGGGAGAAATCTCAAAATAATCCAAAGATGCGTTTAGCTTGGAATCAGTATCATCTTCGTTCAATTCTCCGTTTAACCTGTTATATCCCAATCTGGGTGCTAAAACAAAGTTATCACTTAATGGAAATAACCCAAGCAAACCAACAGAAAAGTCAGGCGATAAAGAATTTTCATTGAATATAAAATTATCTATCCTGATATTATTTGGATTATGCATATTCAAGTTGAGATTAAGGTTAGGTCCGAGCAAATAGGGGAATTCGGTAACATTCTGTGCACGAAGGTTAAACCCATACATCACTGCCATCAAAAAGATGATCATAGGAAATTTCATTTTCATAATTCTCATAACATCCTCCTTACAATTAAAAATTAATAAAAAGTGAAACATTCTAAACTTCAAAACGATTCTAAACTTCAAAACGTTAAATCTAGTTGTTAATCGTTTTTACTAATAAGTTAACGAACATTAATTTTTTTATTTTAAAGAATTATGAAAAAAATATTCTTAATCATCGTTATTTTATTTAGCACCGAAGTTACCTATTCGCAGTTGGGCATTGGTTTTCATGCAGGATTATCCACCCCAAATAACCAAATCAATAATGTTTATAACTCTGACAAACTTGACCTGAAAAAGCCTGATTATTTTGGGAGTCTCCTAAGAGAATCCACTAAAATTGGTTACCATATTGGAATGAAATTAAGGCTCAATATGAGTGAAAATCTGTTTTTCGTCGGAGGGATTATATGGAATAAATTTCCACAAACATCCATCGAAATTCTGAATTCAAAAACCGGAGATACACTAATTTCTTTGCAGGCAACTCAGAATGTTATCCCAATTTCTGCCGGATTAAATCTTTACCTTTTGCAGAGTATGATAAGCCCTTATTTGACAGGTGAGCTGTCTTATACGATTATTTCAAATTCAATTGACTACAAACAAATTCCTTTAACGCCTGTAGAAATTGACCCCAATATTACTGATGCCAGAGCAGGGTTCGGTTTGGGTGCTGGAGTAGATATTGATCTTAAGCTTGTTTATTTAAATATTGAGGGAAAGTATAATATTTCAAATCTTATCGGAAAGGTAAGCGAGGAGCAGAACAAAAACTACTTTACTTTATCTTTGGGTGTTTATTTTGGTAATCCTGTTAATAAGCAATGAGTTTCTAATTATAACTATCAAAATATCCGCTTTTGAATGCTTTGAAAACCGTTCTGACATCTGATAGACTTTTACTTCTAAGTAACCAGATGATAAGATAACCAAAAGGTCTAATATATTTCACAAAAAAGTTTCCAAAAATTCTGTCCAGCCAAATTAAATTCCTTATAATATAAAAGGTTTTCCATGTAAACTTATAAATATCATCAGGTAAATCAATCTTTCTATATAATTTTGAGTAAGTTACAATTATTGATCTGAATCCTGCTCTGTTTGCTCTGACAAAAAATTCAGTATCATCAGCAAAAATAAAGAATTTTTGATTTGGTAATCCGATTTTTTCGATGACTGTTCGATGAATCAGTGGTCCTTCGAATGTTATTCCTACTGCTTCAATGAAATCTCTTTTTAGAACTTCATCATTTATAAGTTCAACCCAGAGACTTCTCACTGGATTTGTGAAATTATATGATACAGCATCATTCAAATAAGGTTGATTGTTACTATCGAATCTTAAAGGTGTTCTGATTAAATATCTTGAATCTGATTTTAGAAGATTTTCAAGGCAATAAAAATCTGGAACAACATCATCATCCATTGTCCAAATCCAGTCATATCCAAGTTCATAAGCAACTTTTAAGCCTGTAAATTGTCCACCCGAACTACCAAGGTTTTCCTGAGTTATTAAAAGAATATCCTTTTGTTCTAATAACCATTCATAAGTCCCGTCAGTGCTTGAATTATTAACCACAATTATTTTGTCAGGCTTTCTTGACTGGTTTTTAATAGCTGAAAGAACCTCTTTTAATAGCTCCAGACGATTGAAAGTTATTACTACTGCTGCAACGGATTCACTCATTAGATTGTATTTCGAATATTTGACTGTTTTTGCTTAAAATATAATCAAAAAAAATTTTTGTTCCCTCAATATGAGATGGAAGTTCAAGAAAAGCAAGTATTTCATCTAATTTCAACCATTTGAATTCAGTATGCTCATTTGAAATTCTTACTGTATCATTCATATTTACCATAAAGCCAAAAACAGGAGAAGTATGCATTCTGTTATCCAGATGATTATAAAAAAGGGCGACATAAGGTATTTTCCATATTTTGCAAGGAGTTAATGAGGTTTCTTCGAGTAATTCCCTGATGGCACAATCGAGAGGCTTTTCAGTATCTTTTATTGTTCCTGTAATAACCTGCCATATTCCGGGGTAAATATTGGTATAATTAGAGCGTTTAAGTATCAAAAATTCAAATTGATTATCCAAATTTTTTCTGACTATATGTGCCTGTATTGTGTTTGAAATATATTCTATCATTATATATAACTGTTAATAAAATTTAATAAGTTACTTGAATCAATATTCCAATTATATTTATTTTTAAATGCTTTAAAAGAATTTGCCGAATATTTTTCCGGATTGCTTTCTGCAATTTTTAATAACATATTTGAGATAGTTTCCGGTTGGGTATTTTCCAGTATAAAACCTGTATTAGTTTCATTATTTAATCTTATCAGTGGCTTGCAGGGAGAGTATATTATTGGTTTTCCTGCGGCAAAAAAGTCAAAAACTTTATTATGAATTGTATAATTATTAAAATCATTTACCTGATATGGAATAACCCCAATATCAATTGAACTTAACATGGATTTGATATCGTTGTAATGATATTCACCGGTTAAGATTACTCTATCATTTAAATTTGATACAGTGATTAGATGTTTAACTTCTTCGAAGTCTTCGCCTGCACCAGCTAAAAGCAGCTTAATGGATTTTTTATGATGTGATGCCAAAACAAAACCTTTAACAAGATTAATAACACTCTTTTCCGCTGACATATTCCCGTGATGACCAAAAATAACTGGCGGAAATGATGAACCCATTCTTATATTTTCATTAAAATTCAACTCGGGTGTATTGTGAACCGTCTGAATTTTATGTTCGGGATAGTCATACATTTCCATTAATCGATTGTTTTGTTCCTGACAGACAGTAATAATCCCATCCATCTTTCTGACACTATTGCGTTCGAAAAGGTCTGGAATCTTTAAGTTATGAACAAGAAATTTAAGTATAAAACTTTTGTTATATTTTTTCCATGCACGCATAGCAGCAGGATAATGCTCAGCCATATCCATTAAAACAGGTAAATTCCATAGGTGTCCGATATCTGAAGCGGCTTCGGCAAGCATAATATCCCGGGCAATGATAATTGATGGATTAAACTCATTGATTGCATTTTTTATACCTTTCCTCCAGACTGGATTGTTTGATATTGGTAGTGAAAGATATGATGGGAGTCGGAAACCAATACGTTTAATGATTAAATTATCAAATTCTTCTGTTTCAGTTAGGTCAGGAATCCAGCGACTTAAAATAATGACTTGATAACCAGAATGTAGGAATGATTTTGTAAATTTATCAACCCTGATATCCCACGGGTATTTACCTTTAAAAATGTAGAGGATTGATTTCAAAGCTCTTTGGTGAATTGGGTTTGGTTAGACAAAATCATTTGTGACAAAATCATCAGCATAGACTATCCTGTATAATAGAAACTATTTTTCAGACCAAACACCCATTTTATAGAACTTTTCTCTTCTTTTTCTGACTAATTTATCAGGGTTCGTATTAATTAATTTCTGGAGTTCTTTTGCAAGAATATCTTTCAAAATCTTGAACATAGCAGGGTGATTTTTATGGGCTCCACCAATTGGTTCAGGTATAATTTCATCAATAATACCTTGCTTTTTTAAATCAGTTGCAGTGAGCTGAAGTGCTTCGGCAGCTTGTTCTTTATAATCCCAGCTACGCCAGAGAATACTTGAGCAGGATTCGGGCGAGATGACTGAATACCATGCATTTTCGAGCATAAGGATTCTATCACCAATTCCAATACCAATAGCTCCACCGGAAGCACCTTCCCCGATAATTATAACAATAATGGGAACTTTTAATCGGGACATTAGATGAAGATTCTTTGCAATTGCTTCAGCTTGTCCGTGTTCTTCGGCTTCTAATCCCGGAAATGCTCCCGGTGTGTCAAGGAAAGTTACTACCGGTTTTTTGAATTTTTCTGCAAGGAGCATTAGTCTGTGGGCTTTTCTATAACCCTCGGGATTTGCCATTCCGAAGTTTCGATATAGATTTGATTTGGTATTTCTTCCTTTTTGATGTCCTATAATAACGAGAGATTGCTTGTTGAAAAGAGCAATTCCGCCGACAACAGCAGGATCATCACGGTAATATCTGTCACCGTGAAGTTCAATGAAATCATCAAAAATGTTTTCGATATAATCAAGTGTTTGAGGTCTTTCGGGATGTCTTGCAATCTGAACTCTTTGCCATCTTGTTAAATTTTTATAGATATCCAACCTGAGTTCATCAATTTTTTTTTCAAGCTCTTTGATTTCTTCTGATATATCAATAACGTCGCCTATTGATTTAAGCTCAGTTATTTTATTTTCTAATTCAATAATTGGCTTTTCAAAATCAAGATATGTTTTTGTTGCCATTATTTTAACCTTGTAATAAATTTTAAAATAATTTCGATATCAAGATAAAATGAATAATGTTCGAGATAATATTTATCTAAATTAAATTTTGTTTCTTCAGATAACCTTTCCGGGTTACTTATCTGAACAAGACTTATCAAACCTTTTTTTCCAAAAGTTGAATTATTTTCATATAATCCAACAAATGATAATTTACCAAGAAAGACATTCCATAATTTTTTAAATGAGTCCCTCGGATTTTCGAATAACAAATATACGATAGGAAATCCAATAGACAAAAGAAAAAAAGATATGAACAGGTCGAATGTTCTTTTAATAAGTCTGTTTCTGAACTTTTTATATTGATGGAAAGGCACTACACTTTCGTTTCCACTTATTTCATTTATTATTCTGGAAGCCAGAAGCTCTTCGTATTCTTTTGCAATGTGGAATCTGACAGCCGGCAAGGAAATATTGGATGCAATTTTGACTAAATCCGAATTTGAAATTGATTGGTCAGTAATAATTACTTCTTTGATTCTATGTTCCTTAAGAATTTTATCAAGAAAAGATATATTCCCAAGAACTGGTATTTGAAAGGAACTTTTTATTTCTTCAGGATTGACTGATATTAAACCAACAATGTTAGCATTTCGTGCTTCAATAGTTTGCAAAGAATTTATCAAGTTTTCCGATTGCTGGTTGATCCCGACAATTGCGATTCTTCTTTCTGAGTCTTTTCCTTTGGTTTTATCATAAATTGAAAAAATGAGCCTGAAAATTACGGAGGAAACGACTGAGAAACCTATTGTCATCAACAATACGCCACGGCTGAAGGCGTATTCCTTAAAAAAATATGTTAAAGATGAAAGGAAAAAGAAGGTTATCATTAATCCAAACACAGCTCGCCTGATTGTAGGTTTTGTTTCAAAGTATTCTCCAACAAATAACATTGAAATGAACAAAACAATGCTAATCACTATAAAAACAGTGGGATAGGCATAATCCGGAAAATTTAGGAATTCACCAAAGCGTATTTTTGTGGCTAACATCAAACTTATGTTGATAGCCAATAAATCAAGAATTATTATAAGGATTTGTCTTATATTTTTGTTTAAGTAAGCCAAAGCAGACCTTATATAAATACCAAGCTTAAGAAAGAGATAAAACCAGATGAATTTTGAATAATGTTTTCTGGCAAAAATTCCCATAGCCTCGTAAAAATGTTTGATCTCGTCTATTGAGCTTCTTTTAGTGCTTTCACCTTTATAATGAAATATGGAAGTTGAATGAACGTAAGCAGTTTTCCATCCTGCTTTTGCGCTACGATAGCATAAGTCAATATCTTCACCATACATAAAGTAATCTGCATCGAAGCCGCCTATTTGCTCAATAACCTCTTTTCTGATAAACATAAAGGCACCCATTATTGAGTCAATATAGTAAGTCTCATCAATACTTTTGTATGTTTGATTGTATTGAGAGAAAATTTTTGACTTCGGAAACATTTTTTGTAATCCAAATAGTTTACAGAAAGAAGCCCATGGTGTTGGAAAGCCACGTCTGCAAGCCAATTGAAACGTTCCATCAGGATTGAGAACCTTGCACCCTGCAATTCCAACCTCTTTGTTTTGTTCCATAAATTCAAACATAGTTTGCAGAGTATTCTCTCCTATGACTGTGTCTGGGTTCAAAAGTAGGAAATATTTTCCTTTCGCAAGTTCAAATCCTATATTGTTTGCTTTGCCAAATCCAATATTATCTTTTATTTTGATAAATCGGACATTTTTAAATATTGGTTCCAGAAATTCAACTGACCCATCGCTTGAATTATTGTCAATTACTATTGTTTCAATTTTGAGGGAATGAGAGGAATCAAAGATAGACTTTAAGCATTGATATAGGAAATCCTTAACGTTATAATTGACAATAATAATCGAGATATCAGGTGAATCCATAAATCAAATGAATCAGAAATTTTTGGAGAAAATGCTTAAAATCTTTAATTTCCAAACCAAGAATATTGCCTCGTAAATTATTTTTTTATTCATTTTGGAAACACCACTACGCCTGTCAATGAAGATGATAGGTATTTCTTTTAGTCTGGCGCCGGATTTCCAAAGTCTGAAATTCATTTCAATCTGAAATCCATAACCGTTTGATTTAATTTTATTTAAATCAATTTTTTTCAAAGCCTCTGCACGAAAGCATTTGAAACCCCCGGTAGCATCGTGGACAGGCATCCCGGTGATGATTCGGGTGTAAAGATTTGCACCATAGCTAAGTATCAATCTTTTCAGAGGCCAATTTACAACGTTGACACCGCTAACATATCTCGAACCTATCACGAGATCATAATTATGAATTTCTTCTAAAAATCTTGGTATGTCCTCGGGATTATGCGAGAAATCTGCATCCATCTCGAAAATATAATCAAAGCCTTTCTCGAGTGCATATTTGAAACCATCGCAGTATGCTGTGCCCAATCCCATTTTTCCGGGTCTTTTTATCAAGTGAATTCGGGAATCTTTATTCATAATCTTTGAAACAACTTCGGCTGTTCCGTCAGGTGAATTATCATCAACAATTAAAATATCAATATCTGATTTAATATTAAAAATTGTATCAATTAATTTTGATATATTTTCAATTTCGTTATATGTTGGAATTACTATTATTGATTTATTCATAATTTACCGTCAGGTTTGGCCGTGTCCTTTAATCATTAAATAAATTGTTCTAATTATTATTTCAATATCAAGTTTCAAAGATAAGTTTTCAATATAATAAAAATCATCTTTCAGTCGATTTTCAATTTCTTCAACGCTTTCAACATAGGATGTGTAATTGACTTGCCACCAACCTGTTATACCCGGGCGAACAATCAACCTTCGTTTATAATAAGGTATTAAGGAACTAAATTTTTCTACGAACACAGGACGCTCCGGGCGAGGTCCGACAATACTCATTTCGCCTTTAAGGACATTTAAAAATTGTGGGATTTCATCCAGATGTGATTTACGGAGAAAATAGCCAAATTTGGTTACTCTCGGATCATTAACTTTTGCCCATTGAGGACCGTGTTTTTCGGCATCCTGAACCATTGACCTGAATTTATACATTTTAAAGATTTTGCCGTTTCTTCCAACTCTTTCCTGCTTATATAGCACAGGACCTTTTGATTCAAGTTTGATAATAATGGCTATCAAAATCCACAAAGGAATACCAAGAATTAAAACCAATAAACTAAAAATCAGGTCAATAATTCTCTTTATTATTCTTTCCCACGGTTTCATAATCTGGGTTGAAATTTCAATCAAAGGAATACCATAGACAGGAAGAGTTCTTACCTGACCCATAAAAATATCATACAAATCGGGTACAATTTTTACAACAATATTCTTGTCAGCACATAAGGAAGCAATTTTAAGCATAAACTGTCTATTTGGGGCATCAGTTGTTATCAATACTTCTTGTGGCACTACATCGTCAAGAAGTACATCGAGTTTGGATATGTCTCCTAAATATGGTAATTTATTTGTTTTATCAGTATCAACTTTTCCATTATTTTCAAGAGAGATAAATCCAAGCACTTTATAGCCCCAGCTTGGTGAGTTTAGAGTTTTCTGGTAAAGTTCGAATGCCTTATCCTTAGAGCCTATGATCACCGAAGGAATGTATAAAATTTTTTTCTGTCGTAAATACTTCTGGAATCTTTTAATAATAAACCTACCAAGGGCTACATTGAAAGTAATTAAAGCAAAATAAATGAGAAATAATTGCCTTGTTGAAGGGCTTCCATCCATAAATATCAAGAACATTATCAGAAAACTACCAAAGAAAGTTGCTCTGACTATCGTAAAAAATTCATCAAACGGGGAACGGATATACCAATTTTTATATAAACCTGAAAACCAGAAAATGAGTAACCAATATCCTGTTAGGAATAATGTCATTAAAAAGATATAAATTGGTTCGAAGCTCACAGGATATGCATAAATCCCAGTTTCGAAACGAAGATAATACTGTATTAAAGTGGTGATAACAATTGCAATTATGTCTGTCAGAAGCTGAAAAAATGTGGGCGTTAGAAAATAATTTGCCTTCAACCTTGATTTTAGTTTCGAGTAATTTTTCTTACTCAAAATTTGATCTTTAATATTTTCGGCTTTTTCTAACATTGTTATTTATTTAACAAAATTACAAATATATGTAATTAAAAGAAATTCAAATTTTAATTTAATCATTCAATTTATTTCTATCCCATAATGAATTTTGTTTTTTACTGAAAAATCTTATAATACCCAGCAAAAAACCAATATTCATTGAAACAAAAAAAAGAAAAACTTTGAAAGGGAAAAAATTTATTTTTAACTTATCGAATATCCAGCCTAAAAATGCAAATCCATATATTATTATGTTAAAATAAATTAATGGATAAAATAGGAATGAATCTCTGTCTATGATGAATACACTAAGTAAGAAAATTATCATAAATATCGGAGTAAGCCAACGTAATAATTTGTGAGATATTACAAAAAGGGACATCAACCCATACTTTGGTGATAGTATTTCCTTGACTGATTTTAATGTGGATAAACCACCAGAGACTAACCTTATCCTCCGATTTAATTCTTTGTTCAGTGATTTAGTCCTTATCTCTATTACTGAATATTTAGTGTCAAAAATAAATCTTTTTCTTAATGAAATAATATGAAAGACTCTGAAAAGATCATCACATACCTTGTCATCTGGAATAGGGGAAAGGGCTTCACGACGAACTCCATAAAGAGTTCCCAGACTGTTTGCAGTTGAAAAAATCAACGATTCGTTATATCTTATGAACGCATCAAATTTTTGATATAATATTTCTCCAGTTCCGCCTGTATCGGCATTATCCTGATTAATTATTTTTACGGGAATCATTACCCCATAAACATTTTCAGCCTGTAGTATTGAAATTAAATGTTGAAAAGTATTAGATTGAACTCTGAGGTCTGCGTCGAGAAAAAAAACAAATTCTTCGGTTATTTTCTCCATCAATTTATTAAGAGTATTATTTTTTCCTGCTCTCTCGAACTGAAAGATTTGTATGTTGCTATTTTTTTTCTGTAGTTTCTGAAGAATGGAATATGTTGAATCTGTAGAGCCATCAAGTCCGATATAAATCGAAATTTTTTCGTTTGGGTAACCAGAATTCAAGATTGAATTTATTGCATCTTCGATAGTATCTTCTTCGTTATAAGCAGCAATGACAACTGCTATTTTCTTTGATTCATCTGGGCTTGTTTTAATTGGATTATTGATAAATTTTGCTAAAATAAAAACAAAAACCGGATAAAGAAAAAAGGTGTAAATAATAATAAAGAAGGAGAATAAAATAATTATTTCGAATATATTTGACAATGTCATAAATGATGATATTTTAAAAACATCCCAAAATAAATGTAAAGCTATCAATAACTAAAAGTCAGAAAACCTGAGATAAATTTTAAATAAATTCTCCGGTTTATCATCTGTTAATCTTAATAAATACAGACCTTGAATATTAAATCCTCTTAAAATCTCGTAACCAAAATTAATTGAAAAAGAGAGAGTATTAGTTCTATCTCCATCAAGAAAAACAACAGTTTCGGAATCCTGTGGTTTCCTAACAAAAAATGGATCTCCACCAACATTTCGCACTAAATTTCCATTCTCATCATAGATATTATTCCCATGTCTTTGATAAATGACTGATACTATTAATGGATATCTGTTACCCCAGAACCATCGGAATTGCAAGGCTGTTTCATCAGAATTCGGATAAAGATATGTTCCAAAAAGGTAGCCGTCATTTGTTCTATTGTTCTGAACATTAAAATGGGTAAACATATATGGTTCAATTCTTGTATATTCTATCCCAATATCAGCAGAGAATGGTAAAGTATATTTCAAAGCAATATTCCACGCAGTTTTATTACTCCAGAAACCTGTTCCAATCCTTGATATAATTATATCTTCGAGCATCCATGTCCCGGAAATCTGCAAATTTCTTAAGGGATTGATATTAAAATCGAAACCCATGGTTGTTTTGTCTCTGTCTCTTAGGGCATGTTCAATTGATTTAAGGAAGCTTAATGGGTTCAGGTAAGCAAATTCAAGTTCTCTGCCTGAATATACTATCGAATGAAAATAAGACAGATCACCCCATGATGGTTTTAAAGTAAATCTTTGCAGAACAAAATATTTGGGTGGAATATCTGTGAAAGCACCAACAGGGATATTTGAATCAGCTTGTCCTAAAAGCTTGAAATGAGAGTATCTGTATTCAAAATTTGAGAATCTTGCTCCTAAACTGATCCCGTCCATCGGAGGGGCATTATCTGATATAATCAATTTTTGTCTTAGACCAGAACCTATCAATCTTGTTTCCCTTGAAAAAATAAAATGAAACCAGTTCTTTGAATATCTGATATGTGATTCAGAAAAGTCGAAATCGCTATTTAGAAGGGAAAATTTTATATTTCTTGTAATTTTGCTTTCTTCAACAGCAAGATTTCTTGTTCCGGCTAACACAACTCCATTTGTAACCTGAAGTCCATAACCCAATGAATTATCAATTGTTCCATATAGTCTAAAACCGAGATTTCCAAGCAAAACCTTATCAAATTCATTATTCTGGTTTATTTTATTTATGTTTTCAACAGAACCTAATGGAATAAGCGAAACTGAGTTTGAAGAATCGGAATAACGATAAATATACTTTTCATCATCAGTCAATATTCTTGAAAATAATAGCTGGTTGGAATCAGATTTACTAAAGAAAATTGTAGCATTCTGACGACTTGATAATTCGAATTCTTTTTCAAATAAAGCTAAAGTTTTTTTGTCTGCCTCAGATAGGGTTGATTCATTATCTCTTATAATTTTGAGTGCATCTTGAATTTCCTTTCGTTGAAGAGGCAAGGAAGAATGGGAAAAATTTTCTAAAATTCCTCTGGTATAATTATACTCAAGAAATTGATAAACAGGATGCTGAACAACAACATGTTCAACCTGAGAAAAAGAAAATGTAAAGGTTGAAAAATAGAGTAATAGAATGATTATAAGGCATTTCTTCATCTACTATTTACCAAATAATGTAATTAGAAGGTAAGAAAGTGATATAGCTGTTGTTATTGCAGTAGCAATCAAGCTATAGTTCTGCAATTCGACACCCGGTGGTAAGTCTGGCGGTTTTGGAACATAGATTTCATCACCAGCAAAGACTTTAACATCTTTTTCCTGTTCAATCCAGACTTTATTCTTTCCCCTTATAATTCTCGCTCTTTTCTTATCTGCTTTTGGAGCAAATCCACCAGCTCGCTCAATATACCATTCAATGTCTTTGCCCTCTGAAAAATTTATGTAACCGGGGTTTTTCACCTGTCCAAACACAAATACAGATTTTGGATTTGATGGAATTGTAATTAAATCACCATCTTCTAAAATTACATTCTGCGATTCATCGTTTTTCACAAATAAGTCATAAAAATCACAGGCAACATAAGGTTTCTTGTAAGCTATATCAATATTGAAGCGAATTGTATCTTCCATTGTTAAATCTGTTTGCTTAAATTTTTCGTAAAATTCTCTGCCCGGATTAAATGCCGAAAGGAATTTATTCTCTTTTCTTATAATAGTTGCCAATGGTAAATAAGCATCGCTTGAAAAACCACCAGCCATTTCAATTGCTTCTTTTAATCTGGTTTTTCCCGGAGTTATTATGTAATTACCACTTTTTTTGACATTACCTATGATAGAAACCAAACCTGAATTTTGCTGAAGTTCAATATTTTTTCTTCCTATGTTTAGAATTGCACCCGGATATAGTGGAACGTTTTCCAAAGGACTTAAATCGGGGTTAACACTAATTTTTTGTGATATACCATCCCCGTTGATTAAGATAATATTATCTAAATCGGCATCGTCAGCAAATCCGCCAGATGCTTTTAAAAGAAAATTCAAATCATCATCCTTTTTAAAAGCATATATGCCGGGCTTTCTAACAGCTCCTGCAACGGTAACAGTCGGGAAATCTTCTAATTCATAAGGCACGATAATTTCATCATTTTCTTTGATATATTTATCAAAATCGGGATTGTTCAAGGCGATTGCTTTTATAATATCTGCAGATTCGGAAGAACCGTCAGAATGAATGACTGTAACATTCCTTAAAGAATAAACTTTAGTATGAGCAATTCCTGTTTCATTATATAATCTTTCGATTTCTTTGTTTAAGTCTTTATAACGCGAATAAGTGAAAAACTGTTGCTGTTGAAATATATTCTGAGTTTGAGTTAGGTTAGCCATCTGAATTGCTGTTGAGATTCTGTATGATGCAGGAAAAGCATATACTCCATCTTTAATTACATTTCCCTTTATGGAGACAAGGACACTTCTTGGTTTGTATAGTGATAAAGAAACAATTGCTTCTGGATTTCTATTTTTTATTGAACTGATAATTAATTCTCTGGCTTCTTCAAGTGTTTTTCCCTTTAAATTAATTTCTCCAATTCTTGGTACCAATACTGATACTTCAGGTGTAACCCTTAGATATTCAGTTGTAATTGAAAAGGTAATATTTTGCAAAGCAAGTAAGTCGCCGGGACCTATATAATAAAATTTGGGGTCAACAACATTACCTACTGTAGATAAATCCTTTAAGGCTTCTTGATCTTTGTCCAGCCTTCCGATAACATCTTCCTGAAAGAGTTTTTCAGGATCAATTGTTGAGAGTCCCTTGATTTGTGTTAGTAAGAAGTTCGTTGAAAGAAAAAATATTACTAAAACTATTCTATTAATCATTAGACTTTATATTTTATATATTTATCAATAATTTCCATATTGTTTTTGATAGTATTCCCTATAAGAGCCATCACGGACATTTCTTGACCAATCAGGATTATCAATATACCACTGGATTGTATCCTTAATACCTTGCTCAAAAGGAATCTGGCGTCGCCAACCTAGTTCTGTTTCGATTTTAGTGCTGTCAATTGCATAACGCCTATCATGCCCGGGTCTATCTTTCACATATTGAATCAGGGATTCGGGTTTACCAAGTAAATTAAGAATTAATTTGACAATTTCAATATTAGTTTTTTCATTAGAACCGCCAATATTATAAACCTCTCCAATTCTTCCTTTACGGTAAACAGTCCAGATACCTGAGCAATGGTCAAGCACATGAATCCAATCCCTTACATTTAAACCATCTCCATAGACAGGAAGAGGTTTGTTTTCCAGTGCATTAAGAATCATTAATGGAATAAGTTTTTCAGGGAATTGATATGGACCATAATTGTTTGAGCATCGTGTTATTAAACCGGGGAAGCCATAAGTATGAACAAATGCATTTACTAATAAATCAGCAGAGGTTTTTGAGGCAGAGTAAGGCGAATTTGGGGAAAGAGGCGTTTTTTCAGTAAATAATCCATCCTTACCAAGAGAGCCATAGACTTCATCTGTAGAAATTTGAAGGAATCTCTGAATATTCAATTCCCTTGCAACTTCAAGGAGTATCAGTGTGCCGGTGATATTTGTTTCAACAAAAGGAGCAGCACTTAGGATAGAACGGTCAACGTGTGATTCTGCCGCAAAATTTATAATTCCATTAACGTTATATAATTGACATACATACTTTACCAGTTCTTTATTTTGAATATTGCCATGAACAAATTTATAGTTTGGATTTGATTGAATATCTGCAAGATTTTCGAGATTTCCTGCATAAGTGAGGGCGTCGAGGTTGATAATGTTTATGTCCTCAGTAGAAAGTATGTATCTGATAAAATTACTGCCAATAAAACCAGCTCCACCAGTAACCAATATTGTTTCTTTACTCATATACTTTTAAAAAAATGAATAATAAACTTTTGATAGACGAAAATAATTACAAAAATTTTTAAAAAGGTTTTCTGCCGCTTAAATATAAAATTGATGCGGCTATGGACGGCAAGCTGTCACTAAAAGCATTAAGTTTTAAATCTGAATTAATTTTTTCGGCTAAATATGGATTTCCGAAAAAAACTGCTATAGATTTTGTCCTGCCGCTAATATTATCAACAATCATTCTTAATTTATCGGATAAATCAATTGAACCAGAATATGCTTTGGCTTTATAAAAAAAAGCAAAAACAAGAATGTCAACATTTCCTAACGTTTCGAGAAGTTTGTTGATTTCTTCTTTAGAGATATTATCATCAATAAAGCCAAAATCACAATCGTTATCAACTGCTTGAGCTAATATCTTGAAAAATAGAGATGGTTTTTCGAGGTCTTCGTCCTGAATGAAAGCAAATCCAGCGAATCTACCTTCCTCCGGAATTGGTATCAATTCTTTGTTGCCAGAA
>Ga0129299_1000226_pt1 | contig 34105 bp, 30 predicted proteins | sample ConPoolayeCmetaG_FD_94477 | JGI IMG/M metagenome (GOLD analysis project Ga0129299, IMG submission 94477) | Hot spring microbial mat communities from California, USA to study Microbial Dark Matter (Phase II) - Cone Pool mat layer C metaG ...
ACTCAGCGTGCTGTTGAGAACTTCCCCATCTCTGGGCTGAAGCAGTATCGTGCATTCATCTGGGCTATAGGGGCCGTTAAGCGTGCTGCGGCGGAGGTTAATCTCGGTTTGGGGCTGTTCAAGGATCGTCTGGTTGGTGATAGAGTGATATCTGCTGAGGAGATTGCCAGAGCCATTATGCAGGCGGCTGAGGAAGTAATGGAAGGCAAGTGGGATGAGCAGTTTGTGGTTGATCCATTCCAGGCTGGTGCAGGCACATCTCACAACATGAACGCGAATGAGGTCATTGCTAACCGGGCCAATCTGATCCTCGGGTTTGCGCTTGATGACCCTGATAAGCCAGTGCACCCCAACGATCATGTCAACATGGCTCAATCTACCAACGATGCCATTCCGACCGCTATCCGCCTGGGGTGCTTGTGGCGGATGGATGAGTTGGTCGAGGTTCTGGATGACCTTGCAGCCGCCTTGCGCGAGAAGGCTCAAGAATTTGACGACGTGATCAAGTCTGGCCGCACTCACTTGCAGGATGCTGTCCCAGTACGGCTGGGGCAGGAATTTGGGGCCTATGCGCGAACAGTTGAGCGCTGCACAGACAAGATCGTCGAGTCTGCCCGCAGCCTGCGTCGGCTGGGGATTGGCGGCACGGCAGCCGGGACGGGTCTAAATGCGCATCCTGAGTACCATGGGCGGATGATTGCGGCCCTGGAGCGGCTCACGGGCCTGGAACTGGAAACAGCGGATGACCTGTTTGAGGCCATGCAGTCCATGGCTGACCTGGTGCACTTCAGCGGCGCGATGCGTACCCTGGCTCAGGATATGACGCGAATCGCCAACGACCTCCGGCTGCTGGCCTCTGGCCCCGCGACTGGGCTGGCCGAGATCACCATGCCAGCCATCCAGCCGGGTTCGAGCATTATGCCTGGCAAGGTGAACCCCAGTATCGCTGAGATGGTCAACCAGGTCATGTTCCACGTCATGGGCAACGATCTGACAGTGATGCTGTGCGGTCAGGCCGGCCAACTGGAACTCAATGTGATGATGCCTGTTCTGGGCTATAACCTCTTCCAGATGATGGACCTCTTGATCAGCTCTCTGCGTGTCCTACGCACAAAAGCCATCGAGGGGGTGGTCGCAAATCGGGAGCGGGCGGAGGGGTGGCTTGCTCGGAACGCTATTCTGGTCACCGCCTTGAACCCGGTTATTGGCTACCTGAAGGGCGCTGAGGTTGCCAAAGAAGCGATGGCGACAGGCCGTCCGATCCGTGAGGTCGTGATCGAGAAAGGTTATTTGACTGAGGAGGAAGCGGATCGGCTGCTGGATGCTCGCAGGATGACTGAAGGGGGTATCATGCAGTGAGGTCGGGCGCGGGGTGAGGGCAGGGGTCTCCCCTATTCCCTCCCAGCATTTGGCTGGGCGGGCTTGGTCATTGGATCGTTCTGACAAAGATGTGCAAGGCCGCCTGAGGGCCAATGTGATGCTCGTCGTCTCCCACCTGAATGCGGATCGAGCCACCGTACGGCGGAGTCTCAAGAACGGTAAGCCTCACACCTGGCCTCAAGCCGAGGCCCGCCAGGTAGCGTAGCAATCCGGGATCGTCATCGCTGACCCGCTCCACCGTTCCATGCTGGCCGGTCTCCAGTTCACTCAGCCGAAGACCTGAACCATGAGCGACGTGGCCATCCTGGGTTGGGATGGGTGAACCATGCGGATCTATTTCGGGGTATCCAAGCAGCGCAGCGATCCGCTCAATGAAACGTGGTGATACGGCATGTTCGAGTCTCTCGGCTTCCTCATGCACCTCGTCCCAGCTATAGCCCAGAGAGCCAATGAGATACAACTCGATCAGCCGGTGGTTTCGGATGACCTCTAGTGCGATCTTCTCCCCCGATGCGGTCAGAGTCACTCCACGATAGGGTTCATGTTGAACGTACCCCAGGCCAGCAAGGCGCTTGATAACGCCGGTCACCGATGCGGGTTTCACCCCCAGGGCGCGGGCGATAGAGGTTGTGCGTACTGGCGAGTCCTCCTGCTGGAGGTTGTAGATTGTCTTGAGGTAGTCCTCACGCTCCCGTGTGATCACGTTAACCCTCTGCATAATTTTAGGCCAGCAAAAATCTAAAGAGATTATAGCACCACACGAAACGGTGTGAGGCTCGCATTTTCATGACTCCGGATAGGCTGATCTTGATTTCTGAGCAACTGGATTTCATCCTGCATAGCGCTTATAACGCCCTACCTGATGAAGTGTGCGGCTTCCTAGCGGGGGTAGGGGGATGTGTCCACCAAGTTTACCCGATCCGAAACGTAGCGCCATTTCCAACCCAGCGGTTCCTGATGGATGATCGGGAGCAGATTGACGCCTTGATAGACATTACAAGGCGCGGTTGGCAGGTGGTTGCGATCTACCACTCCCATCCAACTGGGCCACCCACTCCATCGTGCCGTGACCTTGTTGAGGCGACCTACCCGGATGCGCTGATGGCGATCATTGCCCCTGATGATCACGCCAGAGCGCTCCGCCTCCGTGCCTATGCAGTGCATGGGAAAGGTCTCCTGGAGATTCCTGTCTTGGTCACGGGGGAAGCGGGGCAGAACCTGGACGCGCTGTAGGTGTTACAGTGGATCGTCAACATCGCATCCGGGGGGGATGATGACCATGCCAACCGTAGGGATCGTTCTATCTATTCTGACGGCTTATCTGCTGGGAAGCATTCCAGTGGGGTTGATCGTTGTAAGAGCGCTGAGTGGGAAAGATGTCCGCGCTGTCGGCAGCGGACGCACGGGTGGAGCCAACGCGCTACGTGCCGCAGGGGTCCTGGCGGGCGTTCTGACCGGCCTCGGCGATATGACTAAGGGCTTCCTGGCAGTTTATGCTGCACGATTGTTGAGCGGGGGAAGCATTCCCTGGCTGGAAGCAGCATCTGCCGCGGCCGCAGTGGCCGGGCACAATTGGCCGGTGTACCTGCGCTTCAGGGGTGGCGCTGGCACTGGTCCGAACATTGGTGCAGCCGCCGCCTTGTGGCCGCTGACCGCCCTGATCCTGGTGCCCCTTGTGCCTGCCGTTCTGGTTGTGACTGGCTATGCATCGGTGACCTCGACTGTCGCCTCGATCGCGATCCTGGCGATCTTTGTGGTGCGGGCGCTGGCTGGCGGGAGTCCCTTTGCTTATGTCGCCTATGCGTTGGCAACAACCTTCCTGGTTGGGTTAGCGCTTATTCCCAACTACCGGCGATTGATAGCGGGCACAGAGCGCAAAGTGGGGTTGCGGTTTGGGGGCGGCTTCTCTGGTGATGAGCAGGGGGTGACTCAAGGAAGATAAACGGTGATCCATTGGCCGTCCTGTACCTGCCCGATGCCGGGGTTATGGACGCTGCAATCGCCCCAATTGCTGCAAGTGAGGACTCCGGTGACCCCGGAGTAGGTTGTTGTGTCGTACAAGGCCTGACGCAATGCCTGTCGCCCGATGTACAGCCCATCGGGGCCACTGTGGGCCACTCGTTCAATCGCTGATAACAACAGCATGGTGGCATCATAGGCGTAGGCGACAATCGGGCTGGAGGGTGGCTCACCGTACCGCTCGATGTAGCGCCGTACCAGAGTCTCGTAGGCGGGGCTGCTGAGCACGGGGCCGCTCGCGTAGGTTCTGTTTGCGGTATACCCGGTTTCCCCAAGGAACCAGTTTGACCAATAGTAACGCCCGCCGAGTAGGGGTACTTCTCCCATGTCCGCAGTGGCCTTCTGGATCACTATGCTGACAGCGTCGTCAGGTAGGAGAGGGGCATAGATCAAATCCGCCCCCGCGCCTGTGCTGACCAACAGCGCTGAGCGAGCATCTCCGCTGCCTGGTGTCACAGTCTCTCGCGCAACAATTTCCCCACCCAGATAACCGAAAAGGGCCTCGAATGCCGTCGCTGCGCTGGCTGTATTGGGTGTCCCATCGTCAATGATCGCCGCGCGCCGCGCTCCTAGCTCAAGGTAGGCGAAGCGGGCCGCAAGTTCCCCTTCATGCGCGTCGTCGTACATGGTACGGAGAAACGCATCGTTGTGCATGACATGATCGGTAAGACTGCTCGCCCCGCACGAAGGGGAGATGGTAGTATAATGCCCCTCGTCATAAATGCTGACCGACCCAATACACGAAGCTGAGCATGTAGGCCCGATAACAGCCACAATGCGTGGGTCACTGGTCTGCGTAAGGGCAGCGGAGCGGCCTCCTCCTTCAGAACACTGCACATCCAGCGTTGCGAGGTCGATCCTCCAACCCTGAATGCGCCCGTAATCCGCCACCGCCATTTCGGCTCCTCGGAGTTGCTCCTCTGCATCACGGTTGATTCCAGCTTCAAACCCTGCCGCTGTGAAACCGATGCGGATGGGCTGGAATCGTGCCACCCGAACCGTGCCCCAAGGATCTTCGAGGGGGGTTGGTTCGCTATTAGCTGATGCACACGAGGCGAGAACTAGCCCAGCTAGTAAAGAAAACCAGATCAATTGCTTTGGGGAAGACGACATGACCGCCTGCCTGCTGATCACAACAGGGAGCTTGCAGTGCCCTTGGCCAGTGTAACATGGGGCTGAGTGGAGAGGCAATTGGGGTATTGCACTTATAGGGTACAATCGCAAGAGCGCGTTGCCAGCCGATCACACAGAGGAGTCCGCTCATGCTCGAATATGTTCTGGCGGGGTTCGTTGGCATATTATTGGGCGGGGCTGTCAATCTGCTTGCCGACCATCTTCCGTGTTATCGATCACAGGGCGGTCGGGGCGAACAGGTTGAGGAGGCTGCTGAGGCAGCAGAGTCAGTGGAGAGCGGCCATCGTCGCCTGTTACCTCGTCACTTTGTGGTGATAGCCCTCCTCGCAGGCATCGCGATCTACGTGTGGCAACGCTGGGAAGCTCCCTTCATGATCGCTGCTCAGCTATTCTATCTGGCATTATTCGTGTTGGTCGCTGTGATCGATCTGGAGCACCGACTGGTGCTTAGCATTGTCATGTTGCCCGCGTTTGCTTTGGCACTCGTTGAGATCGCCATCACCCGGAGGGTAGCACTGGCTGATGCGTTGGTTGGCTACGCGGTCGCCCAGATCGCAGTCATGATCTTTTACCTGGGTGGATCAGTCTATTTATGGGCCATCAATGCTCACCGTGATGAGCCGGTTCGAGAGGTTGCCTTTGGCTTCGGTGATGTAACGCTGGCGACGTTTTGCGGCATGGTACTAGGCTATCCCGCCGTTGTCCATATGCTCATTTTGATGGTCTTGCTGGGTGGTGTGATAGGTCTGATATACCTGCTTGTGCGAGGCGTGATCCATCGCCGATACGAGGCCCACATGGCGATCCCCTATGGGCCAGCCATTGTGATAGCTGCTGCAATGATGCTGCTGTGGGGGGACAGAATCGCCTACTGGGTTATGGGAGGTCGGTAATGCTGGCAGCCATATCCTGCCGCGTGATGATCCCTGCGCCCACAACACGATCCCCCTGATACATCACTACCCCCTGACCTGGAGCAATGTCCGGCACAGGCCGGTCGAACCGTACCTCCACGGCGTCACAACCTATCGGGACGACCCACGCTGCGATGGGGCTGGCGGTGTAACGGGTCTTCACCTCTGCCCGGAACTCGGAAGGGGGTGGTGCGCCATCCAGCCAGTTAACCTCGACGGCGCGCAGGGAGTCCGTGCCCAACTCACTGCGCGTCCCAACGACCAGGGTGTTGGACTGCGGTTCCTTCGCCAGTACGTAGAGCGGCTCTGGCCAGGCTATCCCCAGGCCCTTGCGCTGACCGATAGTGTAGTTCAAGAGGCCGGTGTGCGTTCCGATGATCTCCCCTGAGCGCAGTCGAATCGGCCCAGGGATGACGGCATGTGGCGCAGCCTCACGCATGAAGCGCCGATAATCCCCATCAGCGATGAAGCAAAGGTCCTGGCTATCGTTCTTACTGGCAACAGGCAGCCCGAATCGGGCGGCCAGTTCACGTACCTGCGGCTTGGTCAAATTGCCAACGGGAAACAGGGCACACTGAAGCTGCTTCTGCGTCAGGACGCTCAGCACATAGCTTTGATCTTTGAGCGTGTCAACTCCTTTGTGAAGCTGGTACACGCCCCGCTCATCAACGACGATGCGTGCATAGTGGCCCGTTGCGAGGTGGGTAGCGCCTCGTGCCTGGGCCTCATTCAACAGATAGGTGAATCGAATATGGCGGTTGCACGATAAACATGGATTCGGGGTTACACCCTCGCTATAACCGCTTACAAAACCGTCCACAACCCATGTCTTGAAGGCATCCCGAGCGTCAAGAACCTCGAAGGGGATGCCGAGTTTGCGTGCGACGAAGTGAGCGTCGAGCATCTGATCGCGCGTGCAGCAGCGGTTGTCGCGGCGACCCATGATGTACCCCGGCTCCGCCCATAAGCGGAGCATCATCCCGATCACCTCGTAACCTTGCTCAACCAGCAGGGCGGCAGCAACTGAGCTATCAACACCACCGCTCATAGCCACCGCCACACGGCCCCTATCCTGACTTCTCATAGCTGGCTCAATAATCAGACCGCTGTATTCGAAATTCAAGCGTGCGGATTGTAGCGCAGGCATACAGGCCATGCCACCCTGTAGGTGCTCTGTGCTCGCTGCAATTCCAGCGTGGCCTATCATACTGCCGCGTCAAAAATCGGCCCTTGCTCCGGGCCAAGGGGTGTATTATGATTCTGCCTGCTGGAGCAGCTTCCCTCAGTGAAGCCTCTGCGTTTCCTACTCGGTATTCCTCTCGAAAGGAAAAAGCGATGGCAGCCATTACAGCGATACGGGGGCGCGAGGTGCTCGATTCTCGCGGCAACCCCACTGTGGAGGTCGAAGTCCGCACACAAGACGGAGGCTGGGGCCGGGCCATTGTGCCTTCCGGCGCTTCCACCGGCGCCCATGAGGCACTCGAACTGCGTGATGGGGACAGGCAGCGCTTTGGCGGCAAGGGGGTAACACAAGCGGTTGCCCATGTGAACGATATCCTGGCCCCTGCGCTGATCGGGCACGAGTCCCTCGATCAGATTGGCATTGACACGCTGATGGCATCGGAGCTGGACGGCAGCCCGAACAAAGCAAAGCTCGGCGCTAATGCGATCCTGGGTGTCTCGTTGGCGGTGGCCAGAGCTTCTGCCAACAGCCTGGGACTGCCTCTGTATCGCTACATTGGTGGCGTCCATGCACACGTGCTGCCTGTGCCCATGATGAATATCCTCAATGGGGGCAAACATGCCGCAGATAGCACGGATTTCCAGGAATTCATGATCGTGCCTGTCGGCGCACCGACCTTCGCGGAGGCCCTCCGCTGGGGCGTGGAGATTTATGATGCGCTGAAGAAAGTGCTTAAGGGCAGAGGGCACAGCACCAACGTTGGCGATGAGGGTGGGTTCGCACCGAGCCTGCCCAGCAATGAGGCGGCTATTGAGGTAATCCTCGAGGCTATCGACGCGGCTGGCTACCGTGCCGGCGAGCAGATCATGCTGGCGCTCGATCCGGCTGCGAGCGAAATCTACGAAGGTGGCAAATATAACCTCAAGAAGGAGGGCCGTGCTCTGACTGGCGAGGAAATGGTGCTCTTCTGGGAGGACTGGGTGGGCAAGTATCCTATCATCTCTTTAGAGGATGGGCTGGCCGAGGATGATTGGGACTCCTGGGTGTTTCTGATGGAGCGGCTGGGAAGCCGCATTCAGATCGTAGGTGACGATTTGCTGGTAACCAATACAGAGCGTATTCGCCGGGCGCTGGAATTGGGGGCAGTGAATTCGCTACTGGTCAAAGTCAACCAGATCGGCACCCTCACAGAGACTATTGCCGCTGTCGAGCTAGCTCATCGCCATGGCTGGACCGCGGTCATCTCGCACCGAAGTGGGGAGACCGAGGACTCCACGATTGCTGACCTCGCAGTGGCGCTCAACGCGGGGCAGATCAAGACGGGGGCCCCAGCGCGCAGTGATCGAGTAGCGAAGTACAATCAACTCTTGCGTATTGAAGAGGAGTTGGGTGCTGCAGCCCACTATCCTGGGATGGCTGCCTTCACGAGGCAGCGGCGTGCATAGTGGGCAGGCCAAGAAGCTGCCCGGTCGGAGCAGCCTGCTACTCTCTCGTTCAGAGTCCTAGGGCAGTTCGTCATCGAAGCCAACATCGGGGTAGGGGGAAGACTCATAGGCTGCGCCAGCGGGGGCTGCGCTTGGTTGCCGCGTCTGGGGAAGCCGGTCCGGTTGGGGGAATTCGCAGTAGGGGCAGATTGTCCAGGGAAGCTCCAGCAGATGACCACAGTGGGGGCAGGGTTTTTTCAGCTTAGTATGACAATAGGGACACAGTAACCAATCATCTTTGATTGGGTGATTGCAGCCAGTACAGACTTTCTTCTCTTCGATCTCTTGAAGCAGCGCTTCCTCTTCAAGGGCGCGCTGGTATTGCTCGGCGAGCGTTTCACGTGGACGAAGGATCAGATATACGAGCAGACCTGGAACATTGAGAACGCCGACCACCAGGGCCGCAAGCGCCTGCGCGAATGTATCGCGCGAGCGGGAGCGCATATCGCGGTACGTCCAGATGATCATGGCGATCCATAATGCTGTGCCTGTGGCAGCGACAACGGCCACAGCCGCCATAAGCACGCCACTGAGGCGCTGGAAATCAACGGTGAGATTAAACGGCAAGCACCGCCTCCTTGACGACGGATGATTCGCGTGGCACGCGATTATACAGTGCGCCGGATCGAGAGGCAACCGCCGTCCGGCTTGAGGATCAGTTGCTGCCGAACCGTACAATCTCTGGAGATGGTCGGCCCCCGGTAGCGAGAGATTGACTCCCCAGTCTGGGTCAACTATTATAACGGCGCGGCCTGTGCCTAAGTGTTTGGCTGGGAGAATCTTCCGCGAAACGCTTAGAATGGGCGATGTGACGTTAGTTCCTTCGGCCCTGCTGCATAAAGGATGTGCCCATGCCAAGCGACCCGACCTACCACGTCCTGCTGCTACCGCGCGAGAACTATTGGGAATGGGTGGAAGCCTCGCGTGGCTATGCAGTACGTTTTGGCATTTCGATTACTGCCTTGCCCCAGAACGCAGCTCGTTTTCACCCTCCTCACCAAATCATCAGTGTAGTGGCAGCACCAGACGCCTATCCTGGCTATGGGGACATCGTCGCCTGGCTAAAGGCACAAGCGCCTGAAGCCAGATTGGATGTGCTTGAGGTCACCGCACCCAATGAGCTGCACCCGCTTCTTCAATCCCGCATCAGCAGCGGTATGCGATTAGGGCTTGAGCCTGGAGAGGGAGGGACGCCGGGCATCGCGCCTCCATTTCACCTGTTGTGGCCTACTGACCACCCTCTGATCGTCCAGGGCTTTGGACAGAATCCAGAAATCTATCGCCGATGGGGGCTTCCTGGTCACGAAGGTGTCGACATTCAGGCCCCTCTTAATGCGGCGGTCTACGCCTGTGCTGACGGTTTAGTTTATTTGGTGCATGACGGCGCTGCCGGCCATCCATACGGGATTCATGTGCGTATCCGTCACGCTGATGGCTTTAGCACCATCTATGCGCATCTCAATCAGGCACTTGTCCATGCAGGTCAAATAGTCAGCGCAGGGGAACGCATTGGTTTGGCCGATTCGACAGGCAATACTACGGGCGGCCATGTGCATTTGACCTTCAAAAAGGAAGGCGCGACTGCGGCGGGCCTGACCAGTTTCCCCAACGACATCCTTGATCCCACACCCTTTCTCTTCTTCCCTCCAGAACGCCGCCCGCCGGCTCCCCTACCTGCCGAATGGCCCTATCGACATTGCCTTGTGGGCCTGCATGGCCGTGTTGATGGGCCAATGGAGCGTACAGACTGGGATGTGGTTCGGGACGCTCGCATTGAGGCGCTCAAGTTGAGCAGGCTTGCTTCGCCGGAGGATGTGGATCGGGCGCGGGAAGTGAATCCGAACATCTTTGTGTTGGTTGGTCTCTCCGCCGACTTTCGGAACCGCCGTGTGGACGCCGCGACGTTTGCTCAGGTGGTTGAGGACGATCTGAGTCGATTCTATGATAAAGGCGTGCGTTATTTTGAATTGCATAACGAGCCGAATCTGACACTTGAAGGATACGGATCAAGCTGGCGGTCAGGCCGCGAGTTTGGGGAGTGGTTTCTACAGGCGGTTGGGTATCTCAAGCCGACCTTTCCGGAGGCCCGTTTCGGCTGGCCGGGCCTTTCACCAGGCCCGACGGCTGGGATGCGTTTTGATCACACCATTTTTCTGGAGAGTGCGGGAGCGCTTGTCAACCAGGCGGATTGGATCGGATGCCACTGTTATTGGCACAGTGAGGGAGACATGCTTTCCCCCGAAGGGGGGCTGGGTTTTGAATTTTATCGTGCTCGCTGGCCTGACAAGCTGATCTTCATCACCGAGTTCAGCAACCCCTCCCCCCAGATTGATTGGCAAACCAGAGCTAGCCAGTACCTCCGATACTATAGGTATCTTTACGATCAGGCGGGCCTAGGGGCGGCCCTTTCGTTTGCTATTTCCGCCTCCTCCAGCTTTCAGAACGAAACCTGGCGTTCCGAAGATGGGCGGCTCAGACCAGTTGCATCGATAGTGGGTATGCGTGCATTCTAGCCTGCTGAGGAACGGCGCGAAGAGGAGAATAGTGCGATGGCTAACCTGCTCACTAACCCTGGTTTTGAAGGGAACTTCCGGGCGTGGAACGGATTGCCCGACATCAGCGTGGCTGAGGGCTGGCTTCCCTTTTGGGTGGCTCAGCAGCCATCGGATGAAGCATGGAAGAACCGCCGTCCGATTTTCCGGGCAGCTCCGCGCTCGCTGGATGCTCGGCGCGTACGCACGGGTCAGACGGCTCAGATGTACTACACAAGTTGGGGGACTCACATCGCCGGGATCATGCAGACTGTCTCTGTAACGCCAGGCCAACGCCTTCGGCTGACTGCCTACGGTCACGCCTGGAGTACTGACTCGGATACGCCTGAGCATAGCGACAACCCTGGGCAGGTTCGGATGCGGGTTGGTATCGATCCGGCGGGTGGCCTTAATCCCTTTGCCTCGACGGTCATATGGTCGGCGGAGCGGTCGGTCTACGACGCCTACGATGCGGGGTTCACGGTCGAGGTGATAGCCACAGGGCCCCAAGCGACCGTTTTTCTTCTCAGCGCACCGCTGTGGCCAAAGAAGCACAATGATATCTACTGGGATGATGTGGAGTTAGAAGTCATCGCTGGTGGAACTGCCCTGAGCGATAGCGATGTCCTGTTGATGTTGGAGAGCGCGACACAGCAGCCGTTGTCACCGGTCGTGGTCAGCGCAAGCAGCGTTATGCCCCTGACTCATGTCCAGCTTATCGTCAGCGGCCCAACTGGCGCTGTGGAAACCCGATATCGGGGTGTAGAGCAGGGCGAGCGCGGTTCTGTCTGGCGCTGGGAGTTCGTTCCGCGGGTCGCGGGCCCTTACACAGCTACGCTCAGCGCGGACGGCATCCAGGCGGTCAGTTCCAGCGTCCGCATTGGAGGTGTTTTAACTCCAGCCGTATCCACTGGGACAGGCTCAACCCAACCAGCACCAATGAGCGCGCGTGGGCGCCCTCGCACCCAATATCACCGTGTCTACGTGTTGTTGCCACCAACAGCGGGCAAAGAGTGGGTTCAAGCTATCCTCAATAGCGGGGCATGGGAACGTGAGCGCTGGACGGTTGGCTACAGCGCCGACGATGCCGGGATCGGCGATCTCGACCGGCGCACTGTCATTGTGATCAATCCATCTGCTTGGCCTGACCCCATTATTCCCTGGCTGGAGATGTGGTATCCCCAGGTAGCTGTTCATTCAGTGACAGCCGTTTCGCCGGACGATTTACAGGCTGTACTTCAGACTCTGGACTTGGGCGAACCGCCGGAGCTGGGGTAGGGGGATCAACATAGGGCTACTTTGGGACTCAGTGCCCAGCACGCAGCTCGATCTCCGATACATAGACCATGTAGGCATGTCCTGATGCATAGAAACTGACCTCCGTGATGCGTACGGGACGCTGACTTGCTGGCAGCAGAGACAGCAGATTCCCCGTCTCGTAGGTATACCAGCTCCCTAGGTTGATGCGTTCGTGGTCGGTGCGGCAGGTCAAGCACGTCATGGGGTAGTTCAATCCTGGATCGTATGTCGAATAGAAACCATGAATGTAAACCTGTTCCGCCCCCGTAGGGTCAATGTATTTCATGTGGAGCATCATGGGACACTCGCTCCCTGCAATGCCGCAAGTTGAGAGTGATTGCTCGGCGATATAGAAAGTGGCCCGCAGCTCCAACGAACGATAGCGCGACACATCAACAGACAAGGGCTGGACCAATCCCGTCTCTCCATGACCCAATGCTTGGCCTGGCCAGTTTGCCTGAGATCGATCAATCACAACGATCGTCCGTCCATCGAACGATCCGTTGTAAGCTGTGCCAGGAGGCTCTCGGTCGTTGTAGAAACGCCAGCCGACCTCAAACGGTTGCTCGAAGTCACTGTTAGCCAGTAGGGACTCCCCAGCATCCTCTACAACCAGCTCACTGTTGCGTTCCTGAATAATCGTTCGGTTGCCCTGCCTCAGGGTCACATGACGCCCGCTGCTGCTCTCCACGACCCAGGCTTCACCCTCAAGGCTGGTAATGTCTGTGTTGCGCGGTGAGACATTAACCAAGCATTGCCCTTGAGTTGCTATCCGTGCGAACGTATGGGGCGTCACGATTTCCAAGTGAGTGGATCGGTTAGGGGGATCGAGCACCAAAAGCTCGGCTCTACCAACCTCGCTCTGAATCTGAACCAGGTATGGGCTTTGATTGAGTCCATAGCGGGGGGCGCGAGCAGCGCGGATCAGAAGGTGGCTATCGCGAAAGATCACCACTGAGGCGATAGGCTGGTCGTTGCGAGGATCAGAGAAGGTCAGGACAGCTTGTGTATTCGGATCGGTCTGGATAATAGCGCCCGGCTCCAGGTCTCGCTGCAGATCGTTCACCGCAATGGGTTGGCCTGTATCGGGGAGAATGACGCTGGCCGTGCCGCGTGCGACGGTGAGGCGGATATCCAAATCGACAGTGGATTGGAACACAAACCACTGGGCGGCATAGACGATTGTCCCGCATAGCGCTAGAAAGGTAGCGAATGAGGCTAGCAGAATCCGCCAGGCCAATTGTTCAGGGTTATGATGCATGATGCCAAAACAAGGGTTGTTGTAGAGGGACGCTAGAAGTAACGGATCGTGAATTCCTCGAGATCGCCCGACCCCTCCTCCCACAGATGTTCGACCCGGCTCACATGTGCGGATGGCGGGCCAACACGCAGGAATTCAAGCAGTGCCTCGAGCGATGCCTGATCCCCCTCGGCTAACGTTTCAACTGTGCCATCAGGGCGGTTGCGTACCCACCCTGTCAGGCCGAGTTCGCGCCCCCTGCGGGCAGTGTAAGCGCGGAAGTTCACCCCCTGCACACGCCCATATACGATTGCATGTAGGCGTTTCTTATCCTCTTGCGGAGATGAATCGTTCATACTCGCTCATTCTCCCGTTTGGTTTGTTGCCTCTTCCTGGGAGATCGGCTTGAGCGCAACGCGCGTGTCAAACAGGGGTCGCTCGTCCTGGCGCGACGGTTGGGGCGCGATGAACAGCAAAGCCAAGGAAATGCTTACCAGCCAGACGACTAGCCAGGGAACCAGCGAGGTATTAGAACGCGGTGTTCGTGCCAGTCTCTCACTCAGGTCTGCCTGCCATTGGCGCTCCAGGTCGGCAAGCGGAATGCCGAGCGCTCGCTCTACACCGGCACTGCATCCCAAACCGTCGGCATAAGCGTTCATCAGGGCGGTGACCTGTGAGGTTCCATACCGCTCAGTGATGTAACGCATCAGGCTTTCGCTCTGTGCATAAGCGAGTGCTGCATCGTGGGGCGACATGTTGGTAAAGCTGGGCACGCATAGCGTGTCGAGGGAGAGCACCACGCCACCTCGAGATGCTTCATATAGAACGTCACGAAGGGTCAAGTCCGGCTCGGGGGCGGTCATCAGGGCCAATCCCTCGTTAAACCAGCCCGGCACGTTCCCAGCCCGATCCCACGCCGCGGCGAACACCGCCAAGTGAATCATCTCGTGTAGCAGGTCTCGTTGGAGATTAGCCACCATTTCCGGCCCTGGCTCCGCGGCCAGGATGATGGCCGATTGATCAGGGACAGCATAGGCGGCTACCCAGTCATGCACCTGGAGCTGGTGCAGCCGCAGGCTGTATGCCATTGAGGCAAGGTCGGGATACACATAGATGTGTATCATCTCCGCATCAACAGCAACTCCGACAATACGGCTGGCCTGCGAGCTTGCCTGAGTTGCTACCTGGAGAGCGGCTTGGCTCACTGCTGGGTCGCGCCCGTCGGTGTGCACCGTGATATTCCCCACCCTCTCAACCGACCATTCCCAGGGTGTGGCGTTGTTTTCATACTGATAGGTTGCCGCTTCGGAACGGAACTGGCTACCTGCTGCGTCCTGAAAGTCCCAGTGATAGGTCAAAGTTGCAACAGGAGGAAGGTGCAGTGTCCCAACAGGGATCGTATGTGATACCGTGACGGTGGTCCCCGGCTCGACGGGCACGGACTCTATGGTCTGATCAGGATGGTTGAGTATCTGAACGGTCAAGCGAGCGCCTGTGATTATAGAGGACGCAACAGCCCGCACATTGAAGGTCAGCGAATCCCCGTACAGCGCGATGACCGTTTGCTCTGCAGGGATGAGGATACCATCCTGGGCCTCCGCCATAAGAGGTGGCCTTGCCATCAGCAAAGCCAGCAGAACCACCCCGCCAATCACCGTCCGACAGAAATGAGTTTCCCGGCTCCCGTTCCCGGGCGAGGCAGGAAGATCATGTTTCGTCATCATCTTCCAGGTCGTCAAATTCGTCTTCGTCCTCGAAGTCGGCACTGGGTGTGAACATGTACGTCACAAAATCGCCAGTTGACAGGGCAGCGGTGTTGATAGAATCCTCGATGGCCTCCAGCAGGTCGCCATCATCCTCTTCATTCATCAACCGGAGCAGCACATTCTGCGCTTCTAAGCCTCCGATCTCCCCCAGCGACCAGATGGCGGCTTCCCTGATCTCACGGTCAGGGTCTCTTGCCAGACGTGCGAGGCGGGGCACGGTCGAGGCCAGCCCAAGCTCACCGGCAGCTCGGGCTGCTTCGTAGCGCAGCTCTGGCTCGGCTTCATCCAGTGCCCGAATAACATAGCGTGCCCAGCGCCGGTTGGCGCTACGACCCATTGCGAACAACGCTGTCGCCTGCATGGCAATGCTTTCATGCTGCCGGGCGCTATCAATCAGATCATCAATACCCTCGCGCCCTGAATAGGCCAAGCTTTCCAGTGCCCGGCGCTGCACGTCCAGCTCCTCGTGATCGGAGTCGAAGACCTCCAGCAAAGCGCTCTCTGCTTCTGCCGTGCTGCCATCGGGCAGGTCTCCCAGCTCGCCTGCGAGGACGAAACGGCCCAGCGCTTCGGCAGCGGCAGCCCTGACCTCAGCGGCTTCGTCCATCTGGAGCAGATGGATAAGGGTGTGCATCGTGGCTATGTCCTCGCTGATCCAGAGCGCGGAGATAGCGTAGCGGCGTACGGTCGGGTCCTCATCCTGCAACGCAAACTGGGCGACTGTGGAGAAGTCCAGATCGAAGTTGGTTTCGCTACTTTCGGCCATCCGGCTCAAAAGCAACTGCCTCCGTTCCACAGGCACCTCGTGCCAGCGTTGCTTGAGCAGGGCAAAGTCCTCCGGCGCTGGATCGGACAGGCGGTAGATCAGGGCTGCACGCAGCCGATCTGTTGGATCGATCAGGCTGTCGAGCAGCGCATCGAAAGTTTCGGCTTGTTTGTCTCTCAACGCACCACCAACGGATCAACTATGTCTAGATAGACGAACACCAGCATAGCCGTGACCAAGATCGCAAAACCAATGAGGTGAACTACCGTTTCGCGCTGAGGGTCAACGCGCCTGCCACGAACGGCTTCGATCAGAACAAACAGAATCCTGCCCCCGTCTAGCGCGGGCAGAGGCAGCAGGTTGGTGATTGCCAACGCGATGCTGATGGCGGCTGTCAGACGGATAATCGGCCAAGCAACGTTCTGGTCAATCGAACTGTCTATAGCTTGCCCGCCTAGCTGGCTGATCCCAATGACGCTGACCGGGCGTAGATAGCGCGCCGGTATCTGTTGCTGAATGACCGCAACCGGCAGCTCAACAAAGGCGCGGGCGTAGGTGGCCAGCTCCTTCAGTGCTTCCCCCACTGCCTCAAGCAGACCATACTGTCGGATTTCGAACCTGGATTGTATCTGGATGCCAATGGGGCCTTGCCCTTCGGGTGGGTTTGTGCGCGGCGTCACTTCGATATGCAGCGTTGATGAACCGCGCATGACGGTCAATACAATTGGCTCCCCCGGTGCTTCGGCAACCCGATTGCGGATATGGTTAGTCAGGGCTTCATAATGGTCGATCTCAACGTCGTCGGCGAAGAGAATGATATCCTGAACTTGAAGGCCCGCCTGCTCTGCTGGGGAATCAGGTTCGATCCTCGCCACAAGTGCGCCTGGCTCATCGACAGGGGTAGGGGCGCCGATCATGAACATGGCAACCAAGAGGGCGAAGGCAACTAACACATTGGCGGCTGGCCCAGCGATCAGTACGGTGAGGCGTGCCCCTTTGGATGCAGATGCAAATCCTCCCCCTACAGCGGGGTCATCCTCGCCTGCTGGGCGCATGAAGCCACCAAGGGGTAGCCAGTTCAATGTATACTTTGTCCCCTTAAGTTCGAACAAGGTGAACATGCGGGGCGGATAACCGATCCCGAATTCTTCAACCCTGATGCGGTTCAGGCGGGCCGCGATGAAATGCCCCAGTTCGTGCAGGAAGATCAGCGGCCCGATCACGATAAAGAACGCCAGGATCGATAACTCCGTGCTGTTCAGACTCATGTAACACTAAAACCTTTCAGGATGGCTGTTTGGCGGGTTTATCGGAACGATTACTTGCGAGGGTGATTATACCCGCCCCTCCACCCTGAAGCCACCGCCTTGCTCAGCGGGGAGTGGATAACCACGAGGATATCTATGCAAGGAATGGCTCACAACTGCCCTGAATACCCATCACCTTATCCACTCCCGCTCAGCGCGGCTGGTGGGGTAAGGTGGTGAGGGAGCACCTGCGCGGGGCCGCCTGGCTTCCCAACCAGCACGGAAGTGACTCCTTCTAGCTGAGCGAGATAGCTTTCGACTACATCGGCGTATGCCGATGTGCTGATGACGTGAACATTTGGTCCGGCGTCGATGGTGAAACAAACCGGGATGCCATCATCACGCCAGGCTCGTACCATCTCTACAACCTTCAGAGTAGGGGGAAGCCAATAGATCAAAGGGGGATGAGAGGTCATCATCACGGCGTGCATCATCAGGGCGTCCTGCTCGACGATCTCGGCCAATAGTGCAAAGTCGCGCTGGATGATCGCCTCACGACACATCGCCAGGCGCCGCGGAGCGTCCGCGACGCGGGCAACCTGGAGAGGGGAGGTTGATGCCAGGGCGTGGCCCTCAGTTGAACCTACTGCCTTGTGCTCATGGCTGATGATGGCGATCAGGTCAATAAGATCCCAATGGCCGGGTGGCGCAATGGTCTCAGCAAATGAGGTTTCGTGCTGATCGCCTGTATACCACTCCACGAAACCGCCGGGTACTGAGCGGCAGGCCGACCCCGATCCCAGCCGTGCCAGTGCCGAAAGCATTCTTTCTCCCAGGGTCAGGTCCAGCGCAGCAGCAGCGGCGACGGTCAGCGCGGCAAAGGCAGATGCCGACGAGGCTACCCCCGTTCCGGCAGGAAAGTTGTTCTGGGAAATTATCTCGGCACGCTGCGTTTTGGCAGCCATCTGACGGAGATGATCCAGTTGGCGGCTGACACGGGCGAGAGGGTCACCCTGTCTGGCTTGACCATTGAGGAATAGGCGATCTCGTTCAAGGGAGTCGCTGAACCGAACAGTCGTGATGGTCTCGACCCCCGCCAGATTCATGGAGATAGAGCCATTGGCAGGGAGTCTTAGCAAGTCGTCGCGGTTCCCCCAGTACTTGATGAAAGCGATGTTACTACAGGCGCGGGCGGTAGCGATAGAGTCAGCCATGCAGCCTTCTTGCGAGGAGAGTAATAACCTCAGACGCTCAATCGGGTGCCGATGGCGTACCCATCATCTAGCAGTGCCTGGCGAATCATGCCTGGTTCGTCCCCTGGGAAGATCTGAATCGTCAGTCCTGGGACTCGTGTGCATAGGGCCAGCATTGTTTTGACTTTCGCAGCCATGCCGCCAGTGACATCGCGGTATTCCGAGCCGCCGAGCGCTTCCTCTATGGCAGCCAGTTTGGTGGGTGTGATGTGGGGAATGATCCTGCCCTGGCTATCTATGACGCCGGGGTAATCACCTGCCAGAAGAATGCGTTGGGGGTGCAGGCGTTCAGCGAGGTAGGCAAAGATAGCCTCTGTGCTCATGATCGTGCCGCCACGTATAGCATCGATGGCCACATCACCGTAGACCAGCGGGATCAATCCTTCCTGAAGAGCGCGTTCAATAGGCTGCGTTGCCATATCGACCAGCTCCCCATCTTGGCACAGGGCCGATGCGGATGGCTGTACCCGGAACACCGGCACTCCTGCTCGGTCGAGTGCGGTAAGAACCAGATGGTTTAGTTCAGCGGCTGCGACCGACACCTGTGCGAAGCCGATCCAGCCTTCCCGGCCCGATACCCCTGCCTGTGTGGCATACTGCGATGCCAAAGTGTGCCCGAAGCTACCGCTACCGTGCCCGATGAGCAGACAAAGAGAAGGCCGGGCGTTCAAAGCCTCCCGGATTTCGAGCGCTGCCTGGGCAAGCACGTCATGGCGCGCTGTCTGAGGGCGTGATTTTTCAGTAATCAGAGAGCCGCCCAGCTTCAGGAATATTCGCATGGCTAGCTCACCACTGTGTAAATCGTACGGACCGCCCCTGCTTGCCTAAGCGCCGATTCCACTTGTCCCACGCGATCGGGCACGACCATCGCGATCATATTCCCACCGCGCCCCCCGCCTGAGAGCTTCGCCCCCTCCGCTCCTGCCAGGATGGCTGCGCGAATAAGGGCGTCTAGCTCGGGCGATGAGACATCCAACTGGGCAAGGTAATGCTGATTCCGGGTCATCAATGGGCCAAGCTCTGCCAGATGGCCGCTTTCGATGGCGGAGCGCGCCTGACGGGTAATCTCACCAATCTGCCGGAAGATGGCAGCGTACGTCTGACGATCTTGCTCCCATGCCTCACGAACTGCGTTGACTGAAGCCCTGGTTGGGCTGGCGATCCCCGTGTCGGCGATCAGAAGGTGAAGAGGCGCGCTGACCTGGAAAGTCTGTGGCGCGTTGCCGCGCGTGAAGTACACAGGTTGCCCGTAGCAAACGACGGTATTATCAATGCCACTGGGCGTGCCATGGTGCAATTTCTCGACCTCATACACCAGGGATGATAGCTCTGCTGGTTCGAGCGGGTGTCCGAGGTAGCTCGCCAGCGCGCGCCCGAGCGCTGCGGATATGGCTGCGCCACTTCCCAAGCCGCTGGCCATTGGGATGGTAGACCGGACGGTCATGTGCGCATCCGGTTCTGGTACACCAAGATGATCAAGCACAAGCCGGGCTGTTAGCACCAGTGCCTCGGTCGCAGCCTGTGCGAGAGACAGGCGCAGGTTCAAGTCAACCGCGTCAATAATCAGGCCCTCACCCGGCATCCCTTTGTGAACGGTGGCAGTGGCCTGCACCTTGAAGACTGGCACGGCCAGCGCAGGCTCACCGTAGACGACGGCGTGCTCACCGAAGAGGATAATCTTGCCGGGCGCGCTGGCAGTGACAGCACTCATGGCAGCAGGTACAGCACAATGAACACTGCCACCCCCCACAGCATCACGGTGGCTTGAAGGGGGCGGTCATGCAAGAAGACCTCGTCAGGTGCGCCACCCTCACCGCGTACGTGGATCAGGTACAGATAGCGGAAAATGCCGTACAGAACGAAAGGGATGGTCAGCATCATGCTGTGGTTCTCCGGCAATCCCTCCGCACTGAAGGTGTACAATGAATAGGTGAGAATGGAGGTCGCTGTAACGATCACGATCATTTCGTCCAGCAGAGATACACTATATTGATCGAGGATAGCGCGGGTGTTGTTAGCTTTGTGCTGGAGCTGGACAAGCTCCTGACGTCGCTTGCCGACCCCTAAGAATAGGGCGAGCATTCCCGCAAAGATATAAAGCCAGGGGGAAAAGCGCACCACATCAACCAGCTCGACCCCTGCTACCACACGCAACAGGTAGGCCGAGGCCAATGTCAATACGTCGATGATAACGATGTGCTTAAGCCTGAACGTGTACGCGATCTGTGTGACCAGATACGTCACTATGACGAGCGCAAAGGCGGGCTTGAGCAAGTATGCAAGGGGAACGACCACCACTGACAGCGCGACAGCCGCAGCAACTGCTATGTGCTGGGAAAGCTGGCCTGAGGGCAGAGGACGGCTGCGCTTGACAGGATGTGCCCGGTCTGCTTCGATATCCGCCAGGTCGTTGATCAGGTAGATAACGCTGCTGGCAAGGCACAGCAGGCCGAACCCTGCTAATGTAGCCAGCAGATAGGGTAAGTCATCCAGCTTACGGTCAAACAGCAGGGGAACGAACACGAAGCCGTTTTTCGTCCACTGCTTCGGGCGCATGGTGCGTAGCAGGCCGCGAAGTTGTGACACAAATACCTTCCCGCAGGTTGATCAACGACGGCGCTATTATAGAACGTGCTCCTGCACTGTCAACGAGAGCTTTGCAGCCCTAGGAGGGGTGAACAGAAGCTAAGATGCGGCGCGATCAGAGGCGGGTACGCCTGGACATGGCATTAGTTGAACGTGGTCTGGCAGAGTCACGGGAACTCGCACGCCGACTGATTATGGCGGGCCAGGTCGTGGTAGATGATCACCCCGTCACCAAACCGGGGGCACAAGTGCGATCGGATGCGGCGATCAGTTTACAGTCCAGGCCACGCTATGTGAGCCGGGGTGGGGAGAAGCTAAACGCGGCACTCGAGCGCTTCGGAGTAAGCGTCTGGGGCAAGGTGTGTGCTGATGTGGGTGCATCCACGGGAGGGTTCACTGATTGCCTGCTCCAGGCAGGCGCAGCAAGGGTCTATGCGATTGATGTGGGGTACGGGCAGCTCGCCTGGAGCCTGCGCAATGACGCGCGGGTGATCATCATGGAACGAGTCAATGCGCGGTACCTTGAATATTTGCCAGAGGTTGTCAACTTCGTGTCAATGGATGTGTCCTTTATTTCGGTGCAATATCTCCTAGCGAATGTGCGACGATGGCTAGCCCCTGATGGGCAGGCTGTGATCTTGATCAAGCCCCAGTTTGAAGCGGGCCGCCAGGATGTTAGCAAAGGCGGCGTTGTGCGCGATCCCGACGTGCATCGGCGCGTGCTGGGTGCAGTGATAGCTCACGCGGTGTCCGTTGGCTTCAACCCGCGGGGGTTGATGCCGTCGCCCATTCATGGCCCGGCAGGAAACATCGAATTCTTGCTCTGGCTTGACTCAACACCTTCCCCACCTATGGAGGTTGATATCCAAGCCCTCATTCACGCAGCGATAGCAGAGGCGCACCCGCTAGGTGTTGATAGGGGAGGGAGACAGCCGAAGTCTTAAGGTTGGTATACCCGTAACTCCGTGAACGTGACCGAGGTGGTCTGAGGCCCTGTTGTCTCGACATATGGCCCCACATCCCCGCTCGGCATCTCGCTGACCCCAATAGCCGCCACTCGGATGTCATCCACGTAGAGGGTCAGCACGTTGTTCAGCGCCAGAACGCCGATCCGGTGCTCTCCGCTGGAGGGGTTGATGCTCGTTGGTAAAGCGTTCTCCTCCAGCCGCACGGCCCGGTTCTGCTCGCTGCGCTGGTGCAAAGAGTAGAGGCCGCTGCACCAGATGACGAAGAACCTGAAGTGAGTGCTATCCTGGTGGTGGAACATCAGCCCGTACGATCCCTGGCCCACGGGGCACTGCTCAGGGCGGGCAGTGATTTCGGCATAGAACTGGCTCTGGTTGACTCGAGTGGTATATGCCCAGCCCGCCCATGAGCCAAATACGTCGAGACGGTACCCATCTTCAGTGTGCTCACTCCGTACGCTTTCCTCGTCTAAGATGGCCCAACCCGCACGGAAATCGGTCTGGTAGAGCGCTGGCCCATGAGGGGCCGGGTTAGGAGTAGGTGCGGCGACAAGGGTGGGTGGCAGCTCGGCGGTGTTGGGGATAGGGGCAGCCGGGAAGCCGCCGCGTGCGTATAGCATCCCGCTAAAGTAGAACCTGCCGTCGTCGGCTGTTGATATGAAGATGAGAGCTTGATCAACATTTTCCGCCCCCCAGCCGGTGCTGAAAAGGGCGCGAGCGACCGCTATCCCCGCTGGTTCAAGCTCGCTCAACCCGATGGTGGCCACATCGATGCTCGGATCAAAGGCGATAGGATCGGTTCCGCTCAGTAGCTCATCCCTCAGCAGGGTCACTGCATCCGTAACGGTGATCAGGCCGCTTGCTCCGTCGAGATATCCCATTGAGAACGCCTCACCCATCAGACGCTCCAGAGTCGCGTAGTCTTCGGCGACTAGAGACTGTTGGAGCTGCTGGGCAAAGGTGTCCAGGTCGTCGGCACTTGACGGAGGGAGAACAGTAGAGGTATCGAGTGGGGTGGGTGGCAGGGGGGTTGGGGATGCGGTAGGAGGTTCCTGCACGCTCTGCGCCGGCAGGTTGCAGGCGATAGACACAAGCAGAAGGGCAGCGAGTGACAGCAAGGGCGGCAGGGGTGTGGATCGCTTCACGCCACTCCTCCGTGATACAGGCATGTCGCGTAAGATGTTCCTACCTTACAGGTAATGCCAGCAACCTGTCAAGCAGGTTGATAGGAGCGGTGAAGCCATATGTGAAGCAGTTTTTTTCCTGGTACAATCGCAGCGCTTGAGATCAACCTGCAGGAGTGATGAACGCATAGCAAGAGGGGTATGAACCAGAGCCACATCCGCAATTTCTGTATCATCGCTCATATCGATCACGGTAAGAGCACGCTGGCTGATCGTCTACTTGAGATCACCGGCACAATCGCCGATCGCGATATGACGGACCAAGTTCTCGACTCCATGGAGCTGGAGCGCGAGCGTGGTGTCACCATTAAGGCTAGCGCAGTCAGGATGTCCTACCAGGCGCGCGATGGGCAAACCTACGAGCTTAACCTCATTGATACGCCCGGTCATGTTGATTTCTCTTATGAAGTTTCCCGAGCCTTGCAGGCTTGCGAAGGGGCTGTACTGGTAGTAGATGCCACGCAGGGAATTGAGGCCCAGACCCTTGCCAACCTCCTGATGGCACTGGACGCGGATTTGGAGATCGTGCCGGTCGTGAACAAGATCGACCTCCCGGCTGCCCGCCCCGATGAAATTGCAGAAGAGATTGAGGAGCTGATAGGGGGAGATGCAGCGGACGTGTGCCAGATTTCGGCCAAGGAAGGGACGAACGTCGAGGAAGTTCTGGAAAACGTGGTTGCTCGAGTACCTTCCCCTCGCGGGGACCCGTCCGCCCCACTGCGTGCCCTTATATTTGACAGCCATTACGATAGTTACAAGGGCGTGATCGCCTACGTCCGCGTGGTGGATGGCGTTCTTGAGCATACGGATAAACTACTGATGATGGCAACAGGGGCGGAGTTCGACCCGGTCGAGGTGGGCATCTTCGCGCCGGATATGCGCCCTGCCAAACGCCTTGAGGCTGGGGAAGTGGGGTACGTTGCCACCGGTCTGAAGACTATTCGTGAGGCCCGCGTCGGCGATACCATCACCCATCGTGCCTTCCCGGCCTTGGAACCCCTGCCTGGATATGTCGCTGCCAAGCCAATGGTGTTCGCGGGCCTCTATCCGGTCGAAGGTGAGGACTACCCACTATTGAGGGACGCGCTCGAAAAACTCCAACTGAATGATGCTTCTTTGGTGTTCCAGCCGGAGACCTCGCAAGCTCTGAATTTTGGCTTCCGCTGCGGGTTTCTCGGCCTGTTTCACATGGAGATTGTACAGGAGCGCCTTGAGCGCGAGTACGATCTGGATATCATCGCCACAGCGCCCAGCGTCGAATATCAGGTTGTCAAGCGCGGCACAGGCGAGGTGGTGACTGTCGATAGCCCTGCCGATCTGCCCGATGAAGGTGAAATTGAAGCGATTCACGAACCCTGGATGCGTATTCAGGTCTTCACGCCGGTGGAGTTTATCGGGCCGATCATGGACCTGGTGACGAAGAAGCGTGGCACTTACCTTTCGACGGAGTATCTGGATCGTCAGCGGGTCGCCTTGACCTATAACATCCCTCTGGCCGAGTTGATCGTGGATTTCTATGACCGGTTGAAGTCAGTCACGCGCGGTTATGCGTCACTCGATTATCAGTTTGAGGGGTATCGTCCAGGCGATCTGGTGAAGCTGGAGGTGTTGGTGAATGAAGAGCCGGTGGACGCTCTCGCCATGATCGTTCACCGGGATGATGCCTATCACAAAGGCCAACTCTTGGTTAGCAGGCTGAAGGAACTCATCCCCCGCCAGTTATTTGTTGTGCCCATCCAGGCTGCGGTAGGCAAGCGGGTTATCAGCCGCGCCAACGTCAAGGCGTTGCGTAAGGATGTGCTCGCCAAGTGCTATGGTGGCGATGTGACGCGCAAAAAGAAGCTGTTGGAGAAGCAGAAGAAGGGCAAGAAACGCATGAAGCAGGTGGGTCAGGTGGAGATACCTCAAGAAGCGTTCATGGCGATCCTGCGATTGGGTGAAGAATGAGATGGTTTGGCCAGAAGAGCTTCCGACCAAACACCTAATTCGGCGGCTCCTCAACATTCAGGATCATGCGTCTCAGCAGAGCCAGTCCGTGCGTGCTGGCCCATACTGCTCCATCGGGTCGCTCATTGCTCCAGCCGAAGCGCCGCGAGCGCGAGCCGCTAGCGTGGGCTACTGCCAGTCCAACGGTTGTATTGGCTCGTCCTAACTCTGAACGGTCAACGTGCATCAGAACGGCCAATGCATAGTCTGCGGCGCAGTGCTGACGGGCTGCCTCGGCGCTGACCAGCGCCCGTTTCTCGATCTGATCAGCAGGCCCCTCAACAGCCAATGGGCCATCGGTTACCTTGTCATCAACGACGCTTTCCTTGAGCAGGGTGGGAACCATCTTGGAGGCTTCTCTCAAGCGTTCCAGTAGCAGGCCGCCGGTTCCAGCTTCGAGTGTGGTGAGGGTCGCGCCATGCTGCTGGAGTAGGGCAATGACCGTGTCCTCGATCCTGTCCTGACCCGTCCCGTAAATCCACGATCCAAGCCGCCTCCGCAGCTCCGTTACGACCGGTTCGATCAAAGCATCGGCTTCGTCGGCAGTGGGGGCTTTCGCTGTCACGCGGATATCAGTTTGTCCAGAATGCGCCGCCAGCCCGACCGTCGGATTTGAGGCAGTCATGAGATCGCTAATTCGCGCATCGATCTGGCTCTCACCGATGCCGACCGTTCTCAAGACGAAGCTCTTGATGACGGCGGGCGCGTCAATGTGCTCCTTCAACCAGGGGATCAGCTCATTGTCCAGTAAGTACATCATCTCGCGCGGGACTCCGGGCAGAGTCATAATCACACCCCGCTCAGTCTCCAAGATGAAGATCGGCGCAGTGCCAACGGGGTTCTCAATTGGTGTGGCGCCCTGTGGGATCATCGCCTGACGGCGGTTGTTGTCACTCATCTTCACCCCAAACCGCTGGAAGCGTTCAGCGATCTGGTCCAGAAGTTCTTGGCGAAACTCCAATGGGCGGCCCGTTGCGTGGGCGATAGCTTCGCGGGTGACATCATCCACGGTGGGGCCAAGCCCACCGGAGGTAATCACCACGTCCACACGGTTCAGAGCGGAATTGATGACCTCGGCGATCCGTCTCTGGTTATCGCCCACGGTGGTCATATAGACCAGGTCTAGGCCGATCCGCTGTAGCGCTTGTGCAATGTAGGTTGCATTCGTATCCGTGATCGCACCGAGCAGAAGCTCGGTGCCAATGGAGATCAGTTCGGCTCGCATGGCTGGTTTGTGGCTGTTTGTGGGATGAAAAGGCGCACGCTGGACAACGTGCGCTGTGATCTCCTCACGAGTCGAGTAAGATAGGATTTCAGAGGGACGTTCTTCCCCCTGCCCATGTGAGCCATTCGCGTACCTGAAAGCCAGAGGCCCGTATTTTGGCTGCCAGATCAACGGCCAGGTTGCGCATCAAGATGAAGCCAAGTTCTGGATGAGCCTCACACAAATCCATGAGTGCTTGGCGCGGGATGGCCACAAGATGAGTCTCATGCTGAGCACAGCGTGCAGAGGCGGACCGCAATCCTCTATCGACCAATGCCATCTCCCCGAATGACTGCCCACGCCGCAGGGTCGAGATGGTCATTGGGCCTGTGTAGGCCGCCTCACCAATAAGTGAGGGGTCAACCTGGATATCCACCTCTCCGTCGGCGATCACGAAAAGCTCATGCCCTACCGAGTTCTCCTCGAAGATGACGTCCCCGGCATTGTACTCCCGGCTTGAGCTGATGGCAGCTATAAGTTCAAGATACACCGTGTCCAGGTCAGAGAAGATATCGGCCTGCCGAAGTATGTCCGGGATGGAGGTCGTATCGATCATGGCCCTATATCCCGTGTTATCATTAGCCAGCCGTACACTACCTACATTACTAGTATAGTCCAAGCAGGTGAAACAACCAACATGCCCGCAGTGGGACGTTCCAGAGGGGAGTGGGGACAACTCGGCGAGTCTCTTGCCGCACAGATGCTCGAAGCTCGCGGATACGTCATTGTGGAGCGGAACTGGCGCTGCCCAGTGGGTGAGGCTGATCTGATTGCTCAAGATGGCGAGGTTTGGGTGTTTGTGGAAGTTAAACTCCGGAGGAGTCTACTCTATGGTACGCCAGAAGACGCGATCACCCCATCGAAGCGGCGACGATTGCTAGGGGTTGGACTGGCCTATATGGATGCTCACGAACTCCTCGATGCTCCTTGGCGAATTGATGTCGTTGCTATCACCCTTAGCCCTGGGGGCAAAGTCGAGCGTCTTGCGCTGTATCAGGATGCGATTCGGGCCAATGAGTGAGCACCTTCCCCTGGTTGCCATTGTGGGGCCAACCGCCGTCGGCAAGACGGCGCTGGCAATCCGCCTGGCGCAGGAGCTTGACGGCGAGATTGTCTCGGCAGATTCCCGCCAGGTGTACCGCTATATGGACATCGGCACGGCAAAGCCAACCTATGCCGAGCGCCAACAGACCCGACACCATCTTATTGACATCCTCGATCCCGGCCAGACGTTGACACTGGCCGAGTTCCAGGCAGCCGCCTATAGTGCTATTGACGGCATTCACCGGGCGGGTCGGTTGCCGCTGCTTGTAGGAGGCACCGGACAGTACGTTCGGGCGATTATTGAGGGATGGAATGTGCCGCCGGTAGCACCCCTACCTGCACTGCGTGCTGATCTGGAGTCATTTGCTGATATCTACAGTTCATTAGCACTGCATCAGTGGCTGGCTACCGTTGACCCTGCATCCGGCGCTGCAACAGACTATCGCAATGTCCGGCGGGCTGTGAGGGCGTTGGAGGTCTACATAGCGAGTGGACAACCTTTCTCACAGCTCCGGGTGCGGCGAGCGCCTCCGTATAGGGTTCTCCAAATCGGGCTAACGCGCCCACGTGACAGGCTTTATGAGCGCGTTGACCGGCGCGTGGATGAGATGATCGGTGCCGGGCTGGTGACGGAGGTGGAACGTCTGTTGGGGCAAGGTTATACCGCAGAGATGCCTGCCCTGAGCAGCCTGGGTTACCCGCAGATAGTAGCCTATCTACGCCACGAGCTTACCCTTATGGAGGCGATAGCTGAGATCAAACGGGCGACGCGCCGCTTCATACGGCATCAGGCGAATTGGTTCCGCCTTTCCGATCCGGCTATCTGCTGGTTTGATCTGGAGACAGCGAGGGCGGAGGACGTGGTGGATTTCATCCGCGGCTGGCTGCGCGGGGAAGCCTGATCAGGGTCGTTCCATCTCAATGCGGATGTCGACAGGGGACGGCTGATTGCGCAAGATGGTGAAGTTGTCTTCTATGATAGTGATATAACCTTCAGCGAAGACAAAGACGGTATAGAAGTTGCCGCGTGCCAGTCCGCGCGGCAGGAAGAACCGGCCTTGCTCGTCTGCAATAGCCTGGGTGTGAATCTGAGATTCGTTCCAGGTGAATTGCGGGGATTCCAGGGTTACATCAAGCACCACAACTAGTGCGCCCGAGATGGCCTCCCCTGTCAGGGCATCCAGCACTGTGCCGCTGATGATAACTTCGTCGCTGGCGCTCTGGATCCCACTCAGCGGCTGCGTTCCGCTACCGATTGAAACGTTGGCTGAGAACATCGGCCTGGACTCGACCAGCACCTCTACCGCATACGAACCCTCGGGTAGCGGTTGATCGCTGACCAGGCTCACCCAGTAGTCGTTTCCTGCACCCCCTGCATCCCAGGGCTGGGTGCTGCTGGCTACTAACCGACCATCGAGATACCAGCGATAGGTCCATGAGATTCCGTTTGGCATGAGGTCCCAATCCACAAATGCATTGAGTGTGTTCACCCCCAGGGGCATCACACTGCCGATTTGGCCGGCGGGAAGCCCCTCGCGCGAGATAGCGCTGGCGATGCGCGCGTTTGAGAAGATGGCGGGTTCACCCTGTAGGCCTGAATTCCCCGCCAATATCACGTCGCCGGTCGCTGCCAGCCGATCCCCGATGTAAAGTTCGAGGCGATAGGAACCAAGTGGGAGTCCCGCATAGTTGATCGCGCTCACGACGCCCTGACCGTTCTCCCCTTGATCCCATGTCCTGGGTATGCGGGATACTTCAGTGCCATCAAGATACCAGACCTCCGTCCAGACCTGCCCATCAGGCATATCATGGAAATCGAAGCGTGCATCAACCTGCTGTACCTGGGCTGGAAGCAGGGTCCCTGTTGCGGCAAAGCCTCCAGCAGCGTCGGGTATTCCAAAGACCAAGTCGGTGAAGGCCGGTTCAGTGGGTGTGCCACCGACCACAATGCTCTGGGCAGCAACAGCCTGTCCGCTGATCAACAGCGTAAACTCGTAGTTGCCATCAGGCCATGTCTTGCCCTGTGTCCCGATGTACCAGGTTCCCTGCCTACCGCCTCCCCATGCAAGCGGACCGAGGCTGAATTGGGGCATGTCAAGCCCATTGTTCGTCACGCGAAGTTCATACGGCGTGCCCGGCTGCAAATCTATGTAGTCAAAGAACAGGAACAGGCTTGATGTTCCAGTGGGAGCGCTAGAGATGATGTGCGTAGGGACCCCTGCCTCGCTGACCCCGGTTGAGAAGAACAGCCGCTCAAAGCGGGGTTCCCCAATAAGGGGCGCAAGAGGCAGTCCGCTTGAGTGGGCTAATCTCAAATTGTTGCGCCCTGCTTCAATAAGCGGGGCGGCGTAGTTGATAGGTCGGACCTGGGTGATTGGGCCGCCGACAGGAACACATGCGTCTGCCTCCGTGATCAAACCGTCGCGGGTGTTGTCCTGAAGGCTCAAGCAACTCGGCCCTGGAACGCCTGGGGTGGGGGAAGCGCTGGTCGGGATGCCCACAAGTCGGCCATGCGCGTCATAGGCGCCGCCACCGCTCATGGTTCCCCCTAATGGGGCATCCATTCGGAACCAGGCCGACGAGCCGCCACTCTTTTCAGCGGTGATCCCGATGATGGGCGCGCTGATCGCCACGGCACTGGTTGTGCCGATATCAGGATAGCCGACGTAGGTTAGGGTAGTTCCAGGCGACACTGCACCAGGATCGCCCATCTGCGCGTATGGCAGGTTGAGCGTCTGGGGATCGATGAGGCTTCCATCCAACCCTTGCGCCACTTGCAGGGTGGCAATATCGAGGCGCATATCGACCTGCACCACCTCTGCGAGGTAAGTTGGAATCGGCGGTTCCTCGGGCCGCACCGGTAACGCCACGACAATGCGGTCGCCTCGGCAAGGGCCTAGCGGCTCTGCAAGGTGAGCGTTGGTCAGAATCAAACCGGTCGGGCTGATGAGCGTCCCAGAACCGACGCACGATAACACTTGCGTGTTCCCCAGGCTGTAAGTCTGCATGAGGAAAACGGTTGCCTGTTTCGCTGGGTCGAATAGGGTGGCTACATCCGACTGTGCAGTGGCTCTGTTGGCGATAAGGGAGGAGAGCACTAATGCCACCAGCACTTGCAGAACACGTTGCCGACCATCGGAGTGGCGCACAAGCCAGCCAGCTTTCCCTAGTCTTGGCATTGGATTAGTACCGCAGGGCTTCCACAAAACGTTCGAACTCAGGCAAATTAGCCTCGAAGTGCGTTTGTGCAGCCAGAAATGTCACGATAATGGCGCGATTCCCATCCAAGATGACGATGTCCATTCCCCTCACGACGACGGGGAGATGCTCAATGAAGGGGTTCGGGTCGGTTTCCACAAAAACAAAGTCCATGCGAGTATAGGATTCGTTGCCCTCGCCAGCAGGGATCACATCCAAGACTCGGTAAGCAGGCCGATTGGTTGAGCGCTGAAGGGTCAGGTTATCCAGGATGTTGCGCGTGGATGTCTGAGCTGTTACGGGTACAACGGTGATGATGTATTGGGTCTTGTAGGGTCGCGCGAGCGGGTCACGGATTCGCGCGACATAATCACCTTGTTCGTCAACCAACCAGCCTGCTGGATAAAGCGCCTCGATCCCGACCTGCTGGTTCACATAAGGCCATCTCTCTGAGATTGACTGCTGGCGAATCAGGAGTCCCAGCATCAGCGCCGCGGCGGTCACCACGATGGTGAGCACTGCTGAGAAACGATCGCGTTTCGTGAAATCGGGCGGCTGCTCGATTTCTTCACTCCAAACTGCTATCTGACTCATGATTGGAGCCCTATTCTGGCTCGTGTCAGGGCATTGTGCCGTCGTGTCAGGCCGTAGACGGAAGCGTAGGTAGCCGCCAGCACCAGCATGGAAAACACTAAACCCGGCCAGGGGCTGAAACCGTCTTGATCGATCCCCAAGCGAATGTTATTCAGCTCTGTTCCGGCATACAACATGATCCCGTTGAGCACCCCTGCCATGCTCAATCCGGCGCTGAGGTAATAGATGGGCATATCTTCAAACCGGTTGCGCCCCAGGAAGTACCCGATCACCAACCCTGGCGCTAGATAGGCTCCCAGGCGGTTGAGAATGCGGAGGCCGCCATTGAGAGGTGTGATACCGCCTTGTTCTAGGACTGAGATGAGCAAGAAGATAGAGCCATACCCCCAACTGGCAGCCAGACCATATAGCACGCCGTCGATTCGATGGGTGAAGATCGGCGTCCGCCACACCGTGTAGCGGATGAGAGCATAGAGTGTGAACGCATACTCGAAGCCATACAGAAGAACATTTCCCAAGAATCGATTCGATGGGCTGGTCTGGCTGAGCCACAGGTCCAGGTTAAGGAATCCCAACAGCAACGGGCGCCCAATGCCAGCAGCAACCAGGGCAGCCAGAATGAGCAGGGTTGGTAGCAGGGGAGATAGGGTGATCTGACGGCGGGCTGCGGCACGGTACAGGAGTGCCAGCCATGTCAGGCCAGGGGCGAGGGCCAGTGCAACGCCTACTACCGGGGTACGGATGATGAAGTTGGTGACTAGAGCGATTCGACTGGCTATCGCCAGCCCGACAACCAGCAATAGGATCGTGCCGAACGTCAGGGTGCTAGCCTGCCAGACGAAGGGGAGGTCCTGGGGGAACATGGCCAGATGAATGGAGCAATAGGGCCGCCCGCCATATTCCTGGCGCTCGCTAAGCTGCCGGCCACACACTGTGCACTGGCCGTATCTTTGGGCAGTCATGCGGGTCATTGTACCTAGCTGCGGCAGCGCATACAATATGCCCTAACCGTCTTCAATCTTCAATTGTCGGGCTGATTTTTGTTGGCAACGGGTGTCTGTCGTATACTCTGGCAGAGTAAAGCCCTGATTCTGCGCATCCTCTTTCCTTTGCAGGAGGCGGCGCATGCCCCGATATCGCATCTGGCCTCTCAGCCTGGCTGTGAACATCACTCTCATCATGCTTGTATTCCTTCCGGGTTGTGAGCAGCGCACGGAGACTGCTGAGACCACAGAGATCGTTTATGGCCTTACCCTTGTCCCGACAGGGATTGATCCCCATATCAATGCGTCGTCAGAGTTGGGAATCCCTTTGCGCAGTGTCTACGATACCCTTGTTTATCGGGATGCTGAAACATTGGAGTTTGTCCCGGGGCTAGCCGAGTCCTGGGATGTCAGCCCGGATGGCTTGACCTATACCTTTACCCTCCGGCAGGGTGTCACGTTCCATGATGGGACGCCCTTCAATGCTGATGCCGTGCGTGTAAACATCGAACGTATCCTAGACCCCGCCAACAACTCAGCCAAAGCGGCTCAGTTACTTGGCCCGATCAGCGCTGTTCAGGTCCTCGACAGTACGCACCTCGTTATAGTTCTATCCGAGCCTTTCCCGCCCCTCCTGGATGGGCTGAGCCAACCCTACCTTGGCATTGCGTCACCGCAGGCGCTCTCGGAATATGACGCGGCAACGTACCAGTTCCATCAGGTTGGCACAGGGCCCTATCGCTTCGTTGAGTATGTGGTCAATGACCGGCTGGTGCTGGAGCGAAACCGGGATTATGCCTGGGGGCCGTCGGTTGTGACAAATCCGGGCACACCTGCGGTGGAGCGCATTGTGTTCAAGTTTTATACGGACCCTCCCTCGCGCGCGCTCGCATTGCGGAGCGGCGAGGCGCAGATCATGGGAGAGCTATTGCCGACTGACGCACGGCAACTCTCGGCTGATGGCTCCATCCAACTTCAACCTGTGGCTGTACCTGGTCAGCCACTCCAGTTTTTCTTCAATCTGAACCGGATTCCGACCAGTAGCTTAGCTGCTCGACAGGCGCTTATTCTAGGCACTGACCGCCAGGCCATTGCCCAGGCAGTCTATCAGGGTTACTCACCTATTGCCTATGGGCCCCTGACCGCGTCCACCCTGTACTACGATCCCGCCGTGGAGGGTCGTTATGCATACGACCCGGTGCAGGCGGCTGCGTTGTTCAATACCACAGGCTGGGTGGATAGTAATAATGATGGTTGGAGGGATGATGGCAACGCACCGCTGGAACTTGATTTGGTGATCCCGCCATGGGGACTGACGCCTGAAGTGGCTCAACTGCTCGAAACGCAGTGGGAATCAACCTTGCAAGTTCAAGTCAATATTCGACAGGTAGCCTCGTTCTCAATGTTGGCGGACGAAGCGCAAGGGCGGGAATATTCTGCGATCTCCCTCAATTTCTCAGGCCTTGATCCCGTTATCCTGAACTCATTCTATCTTTCGGACGGGCGGCTTAACTGGTCTGGCGTCGCTGACGCGGAATTGGATGATTTACTGCACCGCGCCCAGCGAGAGGTTGACCCTGTGCGCCGCGCCCAACTGTATGCCCAGATTCAGCAGCGTATTCTGGATCAGGCGTTGGTGCTACCGATCCGAGACCCCGTCAACCTTAATGGAGTTAGTCCGGGCATTCAGGGCCTGCACTTCGATCCCCAGGGTTGGTTCCCCTACCTGACCGATATCGGCCTGGGTTTCTGAGCAGCGTTCAGTATGTTTCAATTCGTGATGCGCCGGCTCTTAGGTGGCGTACTGGTGCTATGGGTGGTTGTAACAACTACCTTTTTTGCGCTTCACTTTGCGCCGGGCGATCCAGCAGAAGCCGCTCTATCTCAGAGCACAGCGTCAGAAGATGTTCTTCGGCAGCGACGGGAGGCACTGGGGCTTGATCTGCCACTTGGCGTCCAGTACTGCCGCTTCTTGATCCGTCTGGCACGGTTGGATTGGGGGGTATCTTGGGCGACAGGTGAGCCAGTGAACCTCATGATCGCCCAACAGATTGGCCCCACTATGAGCTTGGCGGCGGCGGGGAC
>Ga0129299_1000227_pt1 | contig 34043 bp, 34 predicted proteins | sample ConPoolayeCmetaG_FD_94477 | JGI IMG/M metagenome (GOLD analysis project Ga0129299, IMG submission 94477) | Hot spring microbial mat communities from California, USA to study Microbial Dark Matter (Phase II) - Cone Pool mat layer C metaG ...
CATTTAAGGAGTCTCGATGAAGACCTTTGTTCCCAAACCTTCCGAACATGTCAGAAAATGGTATGTCGTCGATGCCAGCGGCAAGATTCTCGGGCGGATCGCCACCGAGATCGCCAAGCGTATCCGCGGCAAAGATAACCCCATGTTCACGCCCTATTACGATCTGGGGGCATCGGTGATCGTGATAAATGCGGATAAGGTGAAATTGACGGGCAAGAAGCCGGGCCTGAAGACATATTATTGGCATACCTTCTATCCGGGTTCGTTGAAGTCGGTATCGTTCGCCAAATTGCTGGCCACGCAGCCGGAGAAGGTGATCGAAGAGGCGGTCCGCGGCATGCTGCCGAAAAATCGATTGGGCCGCCGCCTGTTTCAAAGGTTGCATGTCTATGCCGGTCCCAATCACCCGCATGCATCGCAAAACCCTCAACCACTCGAAATCTGAAGCGGAGGACTTTTGAGCAGCGAAATCGCCGTTGCGACCGGAAGTCGCAAGAATGCCGTCGCCCGGGTTAGTGTCAAGCCCGGAACCGGTCAAATAGAGATAAACGAAGTTCAACCCTTGAAATATCTTTGCCGGCAGAACCTCGTTACGCTCGCGTTCGCCCCGTTGTTCGAGGCCAAGCTGGCGGGGAGGCTCGACGTTTCGGTGCGGGTGAAAGGCGGCGGCTTGAGCGGTCAGGCCGGAGCGATGAGGCTGGCGTTGGCAAGGGCTTTGGTCAAATACGACGCCCAGCTCAAAGCTACACTTAAAGACGCCGGTTTTTTGACCCGTGACCCGCGAATGGTCGAACGGAAAAAATACGGCATGGTCAAGGCGAGGAAACGTTTCCAGTTCTCGAAACGTTGATTCGGATAAATGCGCACACCGGCGGACTCGACGCGGGGTCCCTTTCCGGGCCGCCCGAGGTTGATGCCGGTGGAGGAATAAAACCAAACCCATCTTCAATGAAAGGATCTCATGTCTCAAATCGATATTAAGGATTTGCTCGAGGCCGGCGTGCATTTCGGTCATCAAACCCAGCGCTGGAACCCGAAAATGAAAAAATTCATTTTCACTTCGCGCAACGGCATCTATATCATCGACCTGAAAAAAACCCTGCTTTCCATTCAGAGGGCCTGCGGAAAATTGCGCGAAATCGCCTCGCAGGGCGACAAGGTTTTATTCGTGGGGACGAAAAAACAGGCGCAGCTCGTGGTCAAAGACGAGGCTCGCCGCTGCGACGAATTTTTCGTTATCGAACGCTGGTTGGGCGGAACCTTGACCAATTTCCAGACTATAAAAGCCAATATCAAACGGCTTAAAGATATCGAGAGGATGCAGGAAGACGGCACTTTTTCCAACCTGACCAAAAAAGAGGCGATGATTCTTGAAAAAGAGAAATCGAGGCTGGACAAATTTCTGAACGGTATCAAGGATATGTACAAACTTCCCGCGGCGATTATCGTGGTCGATGCCAAGAAAGAGCGGATCGCGGTCGCCGAAGCCAAAAAATTGAAAATTCCGGTCATCGGCATTATCGACACCAACACCGATCCGGATCCGATCGATTATCCGATAGCCGCCAACGACGACGCGATCAAGTCGATCAGCGTCATACTCCGGGCGCTCTCCGATGCGATTCTCGAAGGCAAAGCCAAAGGGCAGGAACAGGCGGAGGCGGCCAAGGTTTCCGAGGAGGCATAGATAAATGGAGATTTCGGCAGCACTGGTGAAGGAATTGAGGGAAAAAACGGGCGCCGGGATGATGGATTGCAAGAAGGCGCTGAGCGAGGCGAATGGCGATTTCGATAAAGCCGTAACGCTTCTGCGGGAACAGGGGTTGGCCAAGGCGACCGCCAAAGCCGGCCGGCAGGCCAAAGAGGGTTTGATTTATGCCTATATCCATCCGGGCGATAAACTGGGGGTGCTCGTCGAGGTGAATTGCGAGACCGATTTCGTGGCCCGCACGGATGATTTCAAGCAATTATGCAAGGATATCGCCATGCAGATCGCCGCTTCCAGCCCGCTGGTGATAAATCGCGCCGATCTCGACCCGGCCGTGGTGGCGGCCGAAAAGGAAATCTACAGAGCGCAAGCCGTCAAGGAAGGCAAGCCGGAAAAGGTGATCGATAAAATCGTCGAGGGCAGACTCGAAAAGTATTATCAGGAAGTCGTCCTGACCGAACAGGTATTTATCAAAGACCAGGATCGGACGATTAAGGATATTATCGCCGAGGCGATCGGCCGGATTGGCGAAAATATTCAGATAAAACGATTTGCCAGATACAGGCTGGGCGAATAAGCCTTTTTAATGGAATCGGACGAACATATTAAATATAACAGGGTGCTGCTGAAATTATCCGGCGAAGTATTGATGGGCAATCAGAGCGGCGGCATCGAGCGCCGGATGATCGCCTCAATCTGCGACCAGATCGCCGAAGTTAAGAAGCTGGGAGTCCAAATCGGCATAGTTGTCGGCGGCGGCAATATTTTTCGGGGGTTGAAAGCAGCGGCGGCCGGTATGGATCGGGTCGCTGCCGATCAGATGGGGATGCTGGCTACGATAATCAACGCGCTTGCCATACAGGAATATCTCGAATCGCAGGGGCATTTCACGCGGGTGATGTCGGCTTTGGAGATAAACGAAGTCTGCGAACCGTTTATCCGGCGTCGGGCTGTCCGGCATCTCGAAAAAGGCCGGATAGTGATATTCGCCGGTGGAACCGGCAACCCATATTTCACGACTGACACGGCGGCGGCCTTGCGAGCGGTGGAAATCGGCTCCCAAATTATCTTAAAAGGAACGAAGGTTGACGGCGTTTACGATAAGGATCCGGAAACCAATCCCGGGGCGATCAAATTCGATGTATTATCGCACACCGATATGCTTCAGAAACAACTGAAGGTGATGGACGCCACCGCCGCCTCCATGTGCCGGGAAAATCAGATTCCCATAATCGTTTTCAACATATACGAGCGCGATAATCTGAGGAAAATAGTCCTTGGCGATAAAATCGGCACCATGATCTGTTGAGGAATTTATGCTCAATAAAATCTATGCTGAAACAGAAGATAAGATGAAAAAGGCGATCGATGCGGTAGGCCGGGAGCTGGCTCAGGTTCGCACCGGCAAGGCTTCGCCCAAATTGCTCGAGGGAGTTAAAGTGGATTATTACGGCGTGCCGACCCCGCTGAAGCAGATCGCCACGATCAACGCCCCGGATCCCAAGCAGCTCGTCGTACAGCCGTGGGAAAAAAATCTCGTCAGTGAAATAGTCAAAGCGGTTCAAAAAGCAGATCTGGGTTTGAACCCGATCGCCGAGGCCGGCATCGTGCGGGTTCCGGTGCCGCCGCTGAACGAAGAAAGGCGCCGCGATATGGTGCGACTGGTGAAAAAACTCGGCGAGGAAGGCAAAATCGCCATACGCAATATCCGCCGCGATGCCAACGAGCGGATGAAACAGGCCAAGAACGACGCCCAGATCACCGAGGACGATCTGGAAAAAGGACAAAAGAAAATCCAGGATTTTACCGACAAGTATATCTCCCAATTGGAGGACATACTCAAGGCAAAAGAACTGGAGGTTATGGAAGTCTAAAGTGGTTTCTTTGGAGTCGCTGAAAGCGAAAATCCTCTCCGGCAGCTTGCCGCTGCATGTCGCAATCATAATGGACGGCAACGGGCGTTGGGCTCGCCAAAGGGGCCTGCCGCGCACCGCCGGCCATCGTTACGGCGTCGATGCGGTGAAAAAAGTCGTCCGCATCGCCGGCGAACTCAATATAAAATTCCTGACCCTTTTCACTTTTTCCACCGAAAACTGGAAGCGTCCGAAAAGCGAGGTTTCGGCGATCCTGGATCTGCTTTTCGAGACAACCAGAAAAGAGCTCGACGAGCTTCTCGAAAACAACGTGAAATTGATAACGACCGGGGATATCGAATCGTTGTCGCCCGATCGCTGCAATATACTTAAAGAGGCGGTGAACCGAACCTCGGGCAACACCGGCCTGACTTTGAACCTCGCCCTAAATTATTCCGGCCGTCTGGAAATCCTTCAGGCGGTCAAAAATATCGCCGCCGATGCCCTTAAGGGTAAAATCGATCCCAGAACTATCGATGAAAGGCTGTTTTCCCGATACCTTATGACGAACGGCCTGCCCGATCCGGATCTTCTCATAAGAACGTCCGGCGAAAGGCGAATTTCCAATTTCTTCCTCTGGCAGATGTCTTATACCGAGCTTTATGTCACCGACGTTCTCTGGCCTGATTTCAGTGAAACCGAGTTTTGCAAGGCGATTCTTGATTTCCAGAAAAGGGAAAGGCGTTTCGGTCAGGTGAAAGAGCCGACCCGATGATGGCCGCGGCCGTCGATTAATTTAACCGATCAAATTCAGGATCAATTGTTGTAATCCATTGCGCATGGAGCGAAATCTGGCAATTCGCCTGCTGGTGGCCGCCGGCGGGATCCCCTTGCTGCTTTTCATTGCGGCTCGCGGGGGCTTTTTGCTGTTGTCGCTATGTGTGGTCCTCGCCGGTGGCGGCGGCTACGAAATCGCTCGTATAATCAGGCGTAATCGATTCGGTTTCGGACAAATCTGGGCGGCGCTGACGGCCTCGCTGGCGCCCGTGTTCTGCTACTTCGATTTGCGGTTTCAGGAATATTTCGCGCTGACGATTATCGGCTCAGGCGTGATAATCGTATTGGAACGGCGAATCGAGTCGTATGCCGATCGTTTGCTGGCCTGTATCATGCCCGCCGTTTACCCCGGCTTCTTGATTTCGTTTCTGATCATGCTTTCTAAAAGTGGAGATGCCGGATTGCAGCTGGTCGTATTCTCGTTCCTTCTGGTCTGGGCGGTCGATACCGCTGCCTATTTCGGCGGGAGGGCGTTCGGCCGGAAAAAGCTTTCGCCCTTCCTTTCGCCGAATAAAACCTGGGCCGGATTTTTCGCCGGTTTCGGCGGTGCGATTTTTGCGGCCGTGGTAAGTGGTCTTGTTTTTCTCCGTCTGCCGATGCCGAAGCTGGTGCTGGTGGCGATAATCGCGGCGCTGGCGGCTCAGCTTGGCGACCTGTTCGAATCGGGACTGAAACGCGCCTATGGAGCCAAGGATTCATCGGCCATCCTGCCCGGTCACGGCGGTCTTTTGGATCGGTTCGATTCGCTGCTGTTTGCCGCGCCGGTCGTTTATTATCTTACCGCCGTCTGGCCATAAAATCGCAACGCAGCTATCATCGGGCCGAGCGGGCGGCTGAATGGGGTTGACAGACGCCAGATTTTTGGCCGATATTCCGACGATGATAAGAATATTCGACTATATTTTCGCTTTGCGCCCGATGCTGATAATTCCGGTCTGGACGATTTTTCTACTCGGATATTTCCGCGGCGGCGGCCGGCCCGAAATATTCAATCTGACGGCGGCCCTGTTGAGCGCAACTTTAGCGGCGGGGGCTGTTTTTGTGTTGAATCAGATATGCGATTTGGAATCCGATAGGATAAACGACAAAGGACAATTCTTCACCAAAGGAATTCTGACGATCCGAGCCGGCCTCAACATGGTAATTATCCTTGACCTGCTGGCTCTTTGTTTGGGTGCCCTCATATCCCTTGAGTTTGCCGTTGGTATCGCCGCGGTCATCGTTCTCGGAATCTTGTATTCGGTTAAGCCGATCAGCCTCAAGGACAGACCGATTCCCGCCCTTCTGACGAACGGATTCGGCCATGGCACCTTGATTTTTCTTCTGGGCTGGATTGCCGCCGACGGCGGAATCCGACCGGGTCTTTATTATTCAGTTCCATATTTTCTGGCAGTGGGGGCGATTTATATCGGGACCACGATTCCCGATATCAGGGGGGATATCGCCACGGGGAAGATCACTTTGGCTGTGCTGCTGGGGGAATTTTATTGCGGCTTGCTGATTTTAATCATGATAGCGGCGGCGGCGGTGACAACTGCATTTCTCGGTGATGCACCGATGTTTTACGGTTGTTGTGCCGCCCTTGTTTTGCAGATCGCATCAGTGGTTTTCCGGAGCCGCAGACTGCAGATGCTGACCGTCAAAATCGCAATATTAATCTTGAGCTTAGCGGCAGGAGTTAAATATCCACTTTATATAATTTGGCTGATTGGGGTAATTATCGCGACGCGAATTTACCATAAGTATCGACTGGGTCTCGAATACCCTTCGCTTGCCGCCTAAATCGGCCCCGCGGTATTGACGATAGTAAATATATATAATGTCATATGCCCGTACCTCGTTCATTTTGGTCGCCTTGATTGCGGCGCTTTTTGCCGGGTGCGCCCCAGCGCCGACCGATAATCTGGCGGAGCCCCGGCGCAACCTGAGCGATGAAGATCGTGATGCGATAATCCGGGTGGCGGCCGGCTATGTGGGAGCGCCCTATCGCTACAGTGGAAACGGCAAAAGCGGATTCGATTGTTCGGGCTTTATCGGCCGCGTTTTCAGCGAGGCAGTCGGGCTTGAATTGCCCAGAGCGACCCGCGAGCTATACCGCCTTAGCCGATCGATTCATTTCGCGCACGCCCTCCCCGGCGATCTGGTGTTTTTCTCGGTGAAGATGAACGGAAGGGCGGATCACGTGGCGATTTATGCCGGGTCGGGTGAGTTTTATCATGCCTCGAAAAGCAAAGGCGTGATCATATCCACTTTCGCCGACGATTATTATTACCGGCGTTTTTTCGGAATTCGACGCCTCAAACCGGAACTTCTGAATAGGCCTGTGATGCGGGTGCAAAACAATAGACGTTAGTCTCAGTTCTTATCGGCCGCTTGTTTGCCGCCCGAATCCGGTTGTTTGAATTCCAAAAGCCAGATATTCCCCAGCAGGTCGTTGTTGAGCCTCGAACCGCCGTCGGAAACGACCACCGCCAGATATCTGCCGTCGCCTGAAATCACCGGCATGACCTGATAAAACGCCGATGAAGAATCGAACCGTTGGAATCCATAAAATCTGTCGCCGGCTGAATCATAGACTATCAGTTTGGGCGATTCCGGATTATAGGTGATGGCGACGTATCTGCCGGATGGCGATATCGATTCGAGATAAGCCGCTTTATAGCCGGGGATCAATTGCCTGAGCACGCCGTTCCGCGACAAATAAATTGCCGAGCTCTTTTCCGCCGCGCGTTGGCCGGCGCTGAAAAATAAGCCATACGCGGTCGAGTATCCCGAAATGGGCAGTTCATCGCCCACCCGTGGAAGCTCGTCTTTCGGCAGGGGCATGATTTCGACCTGCTCGGGCCAACTGTCGGCCATGTACAGATCGCCGGTTCGTATATCGAAAAGAAAAGGTTTGATTTCGTTGTCGGCCGGGTCGGCCGTCGAATTATCCGACTTGCTTTGAAAGACTCTGGTAAAGCATATTCGATTGCTGTCATGACTGAAATAGGGGAAAAAGTCGCTCATTCTATCGGTCAATTGTCTCATGACGGCGATTTCCCCTATATCGGCCAGACCGCTTATGAAATAATCGGGGATCGCAACGTTTTCTTTTTTTTGTTGGCGGGAGCATCCGGATAGCAATATAACTATCAGCGTCGAGGCAGTTATGAGCTTGTTCATAGTTAAAAAGTATACTGCAAGGTCAAGGTTGTCAATCCCAATAAAATTGAAAACTTGACATTCCACCGGAGGCGTTGGCCGTCCGATGTCCAAATCATCGGCCGGAAAATCGGTTTCCGGGAATATTGTCGGGTCGTCATGCGTATCAAGTTATGAAAAGAGGCAACACAATGAAATGGCGTGTCGCGGATATTGTCAGATGGTTTTATTACGGGCTGTCGGTAATTTTCGTCGGCGTGGGAATCTGTATTATCATGAAGCTGCTGCCGGCAGGCGGCCTGCCGACTGCGGGGAATCGCTGGCTGTTGGGATCCGTCTTTTTGATTTACGGCGTTTATCGCTTTACGGGTCTGATTCTGCGTGGTCGAAGAAATGAAACCAAGGGGGCGAACGGCGAAGACTTTGATGCGAACATGGGCGATGGCTTTATGGATAAAAAAAACTTGACTTGAAGGGCTCGTTTGGTATTATACCAATTCAGTTTTTTTGGGCCGGATGCCTTAAAAAAACAAGAAAGAGGATGGCAGTGATCAGGACAGCAGCTTGGGCATTGGTGACCTTGCTTTGGGTCATGGCGGCGATAGCGGGTCCGGTGGACAATCTTGTCGTTCGGGCGAAAAATATGGCAGCGGGAGGCAACGCCGAAGGGGCCGTTGCGGTGATTGATTCAGCTCTTGCAGTGTCGCCGACCGAATTCAAATTGCTGCTTGCCCGGGCCGATATTCTTGCCGGGCAGGGTGATTATCAAACCGCATACGACTATTATATACGGGCGCTCGCTCAATCGGGCAAGGATCCGAATGCGCTTTATGGCGCCGGTATGGCGGCCCTGAAAAAAGGGAATTTCGCCGAGGCGCAGGAATTATTTCAGAAAGGGGTCAATTCCGGAAAGCGCAAAGCCGAGTTTCTTTACGGCTTGGGGCTGGCTCAGATGGAGCTCGGATCTCTGGCCGAGGCGGATTTGACCATGCGCAAGGCGATAAAGGCCGACGGCAAGGTGGCCGCATATCACGATGCTCTGGGCGATATCAATTTCCGCAAAGGGGTCTGGACTTTCGCGATCAGCGAGTATAAAACGGCGCTCGAACTGGACTCGACCTTGACCTCCGCCTACTTGAAAATCGGCGAGTCGTTTTTTCAATCGGCCGATTTGACTGAGGCGGTCAGAAATTTCAAAGAGTATGTCCGCCGCGCCCCGGCGGATACATTTTCGTTGTACAGACTGGCCCGGATATTCGAAGCCTCGAAGAATCCGGCCGAAGCCGCCTTTTTTTACCAGAAACTAACCGAGCAAAGGCCGAATAACGGCGAATATTGGTTCGGTTATGGGCGGGCGGAATACGAGCTGGGCAAATACGATCAGGCCGGGGAAGCACTCGAAAAGGCGATTGCCCTTGGCACGAAAGTCGCCGAATCATATGGGATGCTGGCCAAAATCTATCATCAGAACAAACAATATTATAAAGCCGACAGCGCCTACACCCGTTACGAGGCGGCATTCGGCTTGCCTAACGATCCCGAATACTGGATCGATAAAGGCAAGGTTATGTTCAAGATCGCCGAATCGGACCCGGCGTTTATCGCGCGCGCCATAGACGCTTTCGATACCGCTATAAAACTGGATTCGAACAACATTGCCGCTTATGAATACGCCGGCATCGCCCGCTATTACAAGCAGGATTACAAGGGGGCGATTCCATTCATGAAACGGAAAGTCGAACTTGCCGGAGCCGACGTCAACGTTAATACGCTGCGTAATTTGGCCATCTGCTATCTCAAGACCGAGCAATACGATATTGCTGCGGCTACGCTCGAAAGCGCCTTAAAGCTGAAGCCTGATGATGCGGTTATGCGTCAGATGCTGGGCAATATCTACAAATTCCGGCTCCAATGCGATAAAGCCGTCGAGCATTATCGAGCCGCCTTGAAAGATACCACCGGCGCGATCTCGGCTCAGGATAGATGCAAGATCAAAGGAAACCTCGGTTTCTGCTACGTGGTCCTGAGGGAGTGCCAGAACGCCGTTCCTTTGTTGGAATCGGCGGTGGAGTGCGAACCGCGCAACGAGGAATATCTGATGAGCATGGCTCAGGCCTATCATCTATGCAACGAAATCAAGAAAGCCAATGCGTTCTATACGAAGGTTCTCGATCTGAATCCGAAGAACAAGGCCGCTCAGGAGGGAAAACTCAGGACCGAAATCCGTTAGCAAATGAGGCTGGAGTATCTATGACGAAAACTGAAAATTCAAACCTTGAGGAGCTTCGATTCAATTATCTCGGTTTCGATTATGTTCCCGGGAAAATCAAGGAATTCTGGGAATCGGAGGCCGAGAGGAAGAAATATCTCGAAAAAATCCAGCAGCAGGCAGCCGTTCACTACAGGCCGGAAAGGGATTTTTCGATAGTAAACGCCGGACTGCTCGGCAAGTCCGATCGCTTGGTCATATCACTCGGATCGGCGGTCATGATCCTATCCCTGTTTTTGCCATACTATAGTTTCACGGCTTACGGCAAGCATGTTTCTGGTATCGCCCTCGGTTTCCTGTTCAATATCGGTTACGTGAGCAATTTTGTGGCATGGGGGAATCTGGCGATGAAATCGATGCTGGTTCTGGCCGTTATGTTGATCTTCATCAGCCCTTTGGTCGGCGTTATAAATCTTTTGGCCCTCAACGGCAACCGAACCAAAGAAAACTACTATCAGAAAGTCAAATCGGCCAGCCGGCTGAATCTCTACGCTTTGCTTCTTTACTTATTATTGCTGATTCTGGTTATATCGTCGCAGCCGAACCCGTTCGGTTCATTGGGTATAAGCGCGCTGGGTGAAAGTTTCAACCTCGGCAGCTTTATCAAAATGGCCGGGTTCGGGATCTGGCTTAATATAGGCGCCCACTTGCTGGGCATGATTCCGGCGCTGGAATTGTAGATGTTCATAAATTCAAATAGGAGGAATTAAGTGAAACAATCGGTGTTCATCATCGTATTACTGCTGGTTTCCATGGCCGTCGGCTTTATAATCTGGGGATTATTTCTGCCGGATTACCTTAGAGAGGGCGGACCGCTGGTGGCGGTACTGATCGCTCTGCTCGTCCTGAATCTCGGATTCATAATCGAACGCTGGCTGACTTTGCGTATCGCCCGGGGCACATCTTCGGTTCAGGCTTTTTTCAAAAAAGTGATCACTCTGCTGCGGGCCGATGATTATGACGGGGCAATTGCCGCCTGCGATAAGCAAAGGGGCAGTATCGCCAATATACTGCGTGCCGGAATCGAACGCTACAAGAACGCCAGAGCCGATAAGACTCTGACTTCCGAAAAAAGACTGGCCGAGACGCAGAGGGCTATCGAGGAAGCCAATGCGCTTGAAGTGCCATTGCTTGAAAGAAACCTCATCGCCTTATCGACCATTGCCTCTATCGCCACGATGGTGGGTCTGCTGGGCACGACGATCGGTATGATCAGGGCTTTTTCGGCAACCGGTCATCGCAAAGGCGGAGTGATCGACGCCCAGCAGTTGGCGGTAGGTATATCCGAGGCGTTGGTCAACACGGCCGGCGGCTTGGCTGCGGCCATCATGGGAATCGTGGCCTATAACGTTTTTGTGAACAAAGTTGACACTTTCAATTATACTATTGAAGAGGCCGCCTACGAGGTCGTGCAGTTGATTAAAGAGAAGGAAGGGCATTGATGGCCAAGAAGCCGAGAAGAAGAATCGGAATCGCCATCGATATGACGCCTATGGTCGATATTGGCTTTTTGCTGCTGATATTTTACATGACCACAACGCAGTTTAAGCCGCCGGAACGGGAACATGTCACAATTCCCGCTTCTCACTCGGAGATCAAAGTCCCTGACGCCGGACTGATAAATATTACTATCAACAAGAATGATAACATCTTCATAGAATACATCACCAAAAACGACTCGACTGGAGAGATTTATCGTGAGTCGCCCGAGGTCACGATCAATACCTTGAATTTTGAGCTGACCAAGGCCCGCTTGAAATATCCATCGGCCTACATACTGATCAAGGCCGATAAGGAATCTCACTATGGAACCATGCGTTCGGTTATGTCGACTCTCCAGGATCTCAAGATAGATCATTTCTCGTTGATGACCGAACTCAAGGCCGACCCTATCAGGGCGGGAATGTAAGGAGGTGATTTCTCATGGGAGCCGTTGACCAGCCGCAACGCCAAGCCAAAACCAAGGGCAAGGGTTTGCGCCGCCCCAAACGTCGTGTCGGTATCAGAATCGATATGACGCCGATGGTTGACATCGCTTTTCTGCTGCTGATTTTCTATATGGTTACGACCATTTTCTCCGCGCCGCAATCCATGGAAATCGCCTTGCCGCCGAAAGACGCCACCTCGCCGGTTGAAATCGGCAAATCGCGGATACTGGAACTTATGGTGGATAGCGACGACAATATTTTCTGGCTGCATTCGCCGGGTCAGGTGAATATGGAACTTCCCGAATATCTGAAACCATCGGAGCTGCGCCAATTCCTGATCAAGAAAAATCAGGAATATCCGGGGCTGGTGACCATTCTGCGGTTCGATAAAGACAGCAAATACGAGACCATGGTGACCATTTTCGATGAGATTCAGGTCGTGGAAAGGTTGTTCAAGCAAACCGATCCGAAATGGTCGTATCGCCGCAGTTTGCAGGATATGACCGTCTGGGAATATCAGCTCATGGAGAAGGCTAAAGCGGCCATGGGTGGAATTCCCAAGCCTACAGGGGGTGCGTCATGAATAAATCAGCCGCCATTCTTTCAGGGTACGGCCTTTTCGAATTGAAGCAGGCCTATCGAAAAAACATGGCGATCGGGATGTTGGCCTCAAGCGCCTTTTTCCTGTTTGCCGTGGGGGGAACGACGCTTGCCTACCATCTGCTCACCGGAAAACCGGAAGCAGTCGGAACAATTACCCTGAAGACGATTCAGGATCTTGGAACGCCGCCGGCGCTTTCTCAGCAGGATGTGCCGATCCAGATACAGGTTCAACAGGCGGTTCAGCCGTCCGTCGGCGTGCCGACGCCGGTGCCGGATGAACAGGCCCCTGAAGAGGCACAGGTGGCAACCCAGGACGAATTGGCCCAAATGGCCGCTCCCGCGCCGGTGATAAACCTCGACGAAATAGGGAACAGGCAAATTCAGGTCGAGGACATGAGCGATCTTCTGCCGTCGCCGGATGAGTTTGTCGCTTATGAAGAACCGCCGGTTCAGCTCGAGGCGGTTCAGCCTGAATATCCCGACCTTGCCCGAAGGGCGGGAGTTGAAGGCGTGGTCTGGGTGAAATCGCTGGTGGACAAAGAGGGCAAAGTCCGTGACGTCATTATTCTCAAGGATTCCGGCGCAAATGCAGGATTCGAGGAGGCGGCCATTGAGGCAGCCAAGAAAACCCTTTGGAAACCGGCTATTTCCAACGGTCAGGCTGTGGCCGTTTGGGTATCATATAAAATCATTTTCACCTTGAAATCGAAATAGCCCATTTCTCAGCGGCAATCTTTTGCGCCCGAATTCCCCGGGCGCATTTTTGTTTGCGGTGAATCGATCGGGAAAGAAAACGGTTGCATATTACAGGGGTGCCTGATAGAATGCTGGCATGCCGCTAAAATTATTGCGAATTTCGGCATTTTGGTTGCTGATTCTGCCTTTGTGTTCGGCCTCTCAGCTCGAGTTTTCGGCGGGTTTGGCCTATGATTACCCTCTGGACAAAACCTTGCCGGGGCTTTCCGCTGGATATGGTTGGCAGTTCATGATCGGGATAATGCCGTTTACCCGCGGCGGAGTCTCGGTCAACGTGAATTCCACCATTCATGATTTCGATGCCGGCGTCAGCGGAAACAGGGTTGTCGAAGGCGATTCCCGCAGGACAGCGATAGGAATAACGGCGCATTGGCGGTTCGCCTCCATCCGTTCGACGGATTTCGAATCTTATTTGGGCGCGGGGTATTACAGTGTCGGCGGAGGCGACAGTAGCGGCGGCTATGTGGAATACCCGGACTTCGATAAAGATCAAATCGGCTACAGCGGTTGGGGTCTGATTTTCGGCGCCGGCGTAGTGCACCCTATAGCGACGCGCTATTTTCTTCAGTTCAATATCCGCGCCAATATGCTGAAATACGGCACATATCACTTTATCGATCTGGAATATGAAGTATCGAGGCCGGGAAATTCGATCGCCGTGAATCTCGGCATAATCTACCGAATAGATTTTTCGAGATTTTAGCCGGATTTCGCCGCCCGGACGGATTATACGATGAAACAATGGTCAACGATATCCGTTATATAAAATGTATCATTCTTTCCAAGGAGAGCGAATGAGCGAGCAAGCAATTCAAAACATCCATTCGGCCCCGGCTGAAAGTGATCTTGGTTTCTGGGGAAGGCTGATAAATATCTATGTCAATCCGCGGAAGGCGTTCATGGCGATAGACAACAGGCCGACCTGGCTTATGCCCATGATTCTGATCGGCTTGATAGCAATACTGGCGACGCAGATCATGTTTCCCGTTATCATGCAGAGCCAGCTCGAACGTATCCGCAGCATGCCCAATATCCCTCCGGAGCAGATGGCGGCTATCGAGCGGCAGTTTACCGAAAATTCGGCTCAGCAAAGAATTATTACGCTGGTTTCTCAGGCCGTATTCATGCCGATATTATTCGTGATCATCTCGGCGATTTTCTATTTCGTGGGTTCGGTTCTACTGGGAGGCGATACCAAATTCAAGAAGGTACTTTCCGCCTTTTGCTGGGCTTCGTGCATTTCGATTTTGGGGACACTGGTGATTTCACCGCTGGTGATGGCAAAAGGCACTTTCAATGTCACGATTTCTCCGGCGCTCTTACTACCGGGCGACAGTCTGGGAACGACCCTTCATACTATATTATCGAAATTCGATTTTTTCACGATCTGGTCGTTGGCCGTGTTTGCGCTCGGATTCTCGATTATTTATCGCTTCAGTGTCGCCAAAGCCTATGTCTCGGTCGCAGTTCTCTGGGGGATCTGGATCGCAATAAGCACCGCTTTCGCAGGTATTTTCAGTCAGTTTGGGATGTAAAAAGGAGACGTCATGAAATTCCGGCGTTGGGCTTCATCGGTCGCATTCATGGTTTTGCTCTGTTTCGTTTCGGCGGAGGCCGAGGTGTATGACCTTGACAAATGCATTCAAACCGCCCTCGAAAACAACTACGGCGTGATCTCCTCGAGAAACGCCTATGATGCCGCCCGCTGGAACGTCTGGCCCGGCTATGGTCGGATATTGCCGCGAATCTCGATTTCGGTGGATCGAAATCGGAGCTGGTTCCCGATGACGCAGTCCACTTACTATATCAACGGCATTCCGTTCACCAGCAGCGAAGGAGGCGCCCGCATCAATTACGGCAGCGACCTCAATATCGGCCAGAGCTTCACCGGTTTGGGACTCGGATTGTATGCCGATATACGCCAGAAGCATGCTCAGAAAAAATATTATTATTACGGCCATATCGATGCGCAAAGGAATCTCGTTTTGGGAGTCAAGGAAGCGTATTTCAATGTGGTCAAGGCCAGATTGCTGGTGGATGTCGCCCGCGAGGCGGTGAAGCGAGGCGAAGAGCAACTCAAGGTGGCGCAAACCAGATATGAGCTTGGTTCGGCGTCTTTTTCCGACGTGCTGAAAGCCCGGGTGCTGCGATCCAATGCCAAGGTTGATCTGGTGACGGCGGAAAACAACCTGAATCTGGCCAAATCGAATCTCAACTATATCCTCGGCGTCGAGATATCCCGGGATATCGAAGTCACCGAGGATTTCCATGAGCCGGAACTGCAAATAACCTATGACGGGGCTTTGGCCGAGGCTTTGCGAAACAACGCCGAATTTCTGCGGACAAAATATGATCTTGAGATCGCCAAGATGAACCTTCTAAGCGCCAAGGCGCAATTTCTGCCCGCCATTTCTTTCAACCTCCGTTACAGCAACGCCGCCGACAAATTCGACGAACTTATGAAATTCCGCGGCTCCAATTCCTCGAGCGGTTTCGGTGTGGCGCTTTCCTATTCCATTTTCAACAATTTTTCGGACATGGCCGGATGGATCGCCCAGCGGAAACTGGTGAACACCCAGAAACGCGGCCTTGTCGATAGGGAAAACGCGGTCGCCCTTGAGGTCAAACAGGAGTTTCTGAACGTGCAGCAGGCGCGGGAGAAGCTGGCCTTGAACAGGGAATCGGTTGCCGCCGCCCAAGAAGACCTGAATATAGTCAAAGAAAAATACAATCTCGGCGCCGCCACCATTATCGAAGTGTTGGATGCCGAGGTCTCGTTCAAGCAGGCCCAGGTGGGCCAAGTGCAGGCGTTGTTTGAGTATAATCTGGCCATATCGAGGCTGGAAAAAGCGATGGGCAGGCAGGAGTAAGGTTATGAAGAAGCCGACGAAAATAATTCTGATCGCCGCCGGCGTTTTGATTCTCATTATCTTCATTGTTATTGCCGCAGTAAAAAATCAGGAGAAATTGATACCGGTCACCGTCGAACCCGTCGAAAAAGGCAGAATCGTTTCGGTCGTCACCGCCTCGGGCAAGGTGGAGGCAAGGGTCAACGTCAACATATCCTCAGATGTCATGGGTAAAATAATTAACCTGCCGGTGGTCGAGGGGCAGCAGGTTCGGAAAGGCGATCTGCTGGTGGAAATCGACCGGACTCAAAGCCTTGCCGAGGTGGACCAGATGCGGGCGCTTTTGTCCTCGGCGAAAATCGAGCTCGAGCATGCCCAAATCACTTTCGATCGGCAGAAACAACTATTCGAAAGGAAACTGATTTCGCAGGCGGAATTCGACCTATCGCGCAATGCGCTCGACAGATCGATTCAACTGGTGAAGCAGTACTCCGCCAATCTCGATCGGGCGGTCGATCAACTGCAGAAATACACGATAAGGGCGCCGGTTTCGGGAACGATAACGAGCCTTAATTCGAAATTGGGAGAGAACGTGATCCTTGGGACCATGAACAATCCGGGGACGGTGATCATGGTCATTTCCGATCTTTCGGCGATCGTCATCAAAGCCAATGTCGATGAGACCGATATAGCCACTTTGGCCCTCAATCAGGACGTCGACATCGCCCTCGATGCTTACCCTGATACGATTTTCAAAGGGAAGGTTATCGAGATCGGCAATGCGGCCAAGTCAAGCGTTTTAGGGACGCAGGATCAGGTGACGAATTTCGAGGTGACTATCCTGATAAGCGATAGCATCGCCGGGATCAAACCGGGGATGAATGCCACGGTGGACATTACCACCAATATCCGCGACGACGTCCTGAAAATTCCGATTCAGGCGGTGGTGATGCGTTCCCCCGAGGATACGGTTACTTCAGGGAAAGCGGGATCGAAATCGGTTGCCATGGCGGCCGAGGAAGAGGGCGCCCCAAAACGCGGGAAATCGAGTCGGATCGATTATGGCAATGAAATCTACGGTGTCTTTCTGGCCGAAAAGAAAAGCGCTCGTTTCGTCCCCGTAAAAACGGGAATCTCCGACCAGCAGTATATTGAAATAATATCGGGCTTGAGCGAGGGTCAAAAAATCATCACCGGAACCTACAAGACGCTCCGCACCCTAAAAAACGGAGACAAGATTAAGCCCAAGGAAAAAAGTTTCAAGGAAATGCAGGCCAGAGCCGGACAATCATAACGGCCGCCGATGGAGGAAAATTGCTGATAGATACGCGAAATATCTGGAAAACATATCAGATGGGAGCGGAATCGATCCACGCACTCCGTGACGTAACCATCCAGATCGACAAGGGTGAATATGTAGCCATAATGGGCCCTTCCGGATCGGGGAAATCGACATTGATGAACCTTATCGGTTGCCTTGACACTCCGACGCGGGGCGAATACTATTTGAACGGCAAACTCGTTTCCACAATGAACGATGACGAGCTTGCCTATATAAGAAATAAGGAGATAGGCTTCGTATTCCAGACTTTCAATCTGCTGCCGCGCGCCACGGCGTTGCATAATGTCGAGCTGCCCTTGATTTATAACGGCACTGCGGCCGCCGAAAGAATCCGGCGGGCCCGCACCGCTCTTGAGATGGTGGGACTTGCCGACAGGACCAACCACAAGCCGAATGAACTTTCAGGCGGACAAAAACAGAAAGTCGCGATCGCCCGCGCCCTTGCCAATAACCCGTCGCTGATTCTTGCCGATGAACCTACCGGCAACCTCGATTCCAAATCCGGGGCCGATATCATGGCTTTGCTTTCCGAATTGAACCGGGCGGGGAACACTATAATAGTCGTCACCCACGAACGCGAAGTGGCTCACTGCACGAATCGAATAATCTACCTTCGCGACGGAAAAATAGAGAGAGAAGAACGCCCGGTCGGTTTGAAAGCGTGAAGTTATGCCGCCCAGATTTTCCGGCGTCTTGCACGAGCTGTTAGAAGGAATCCTGATTGCTTTTCGGGCGATCCGCGCCAACAAGCTAAGGGCATTCCTGACGTTGATAGGAGTCGTTATCGGTGTGGCCACGGTTATCGCCGTCGTCTCCGTGATAAACGGCATGAATAATTACGTGTCCAACAAAATCAACTCCATGGGCTCATCCACTTTCATAGTCGATCGATTCGGGCTTATAACCTCGGAAGAGGATTATTTCAAGGCTTTGAGGCGTAAGAAGCTGACCCTGAAAGATCTTGATGCGATAAAGAGATATTGCCAGGATTGTCTGGATGCCGGGGCGCACGCGGAGATGATGGTGAATGCCAAATACGGTGCGCTATACCTTGAGGACATTTGGGCTTTCGGCGCCACCGCCAACTTCATTGAAATCTCGGATCTCGATATCGCCTCTGGTCGGGGATTCACCGATGATGACGACCGTCATCGCCGGGCCGTATGCGTTATCGGACCGGATGTAGCCGACAATTTGTTTCGCGGTCAGGACCCACTCGATAAGGATATAAAAATAGATCGCTATTATTTTCGGGTGATTGGTGTAGGCACAAGGCGGGGTTCTTTCCTCGGCCAAAATCAGGACAACTGGGTGGCCATGCCGTTCAAGACTTTTTCGAAATATTATGGAAAGCGGTTGGACCTGACGCTGCATGTCCGCGCCACTTCCGTTTCGACGATGGAGGAAGCCCAAGATCAGGTCAGGTTGATATTGCGCAATCGTCGCGGCGATAAATATAAAGATCCCGACAGCTTCGGTATTTTCACCGCCGCCTCGTTGATGGAGCTTTACAACAATTTCACCTCGACGGCCTGGATCGTGCTGGTTGGCGTTTCGAGCATTTCGCTGGTGGTGGGCGGCATAGTTATCATGAATATAATGCTGGTAAGCGTCACCGAGCGGACCCGTGAGATCGGTATCCGCAAAGCGATTGGCGCCCGCAGAAAGGATATCCTATGGCAATTTCTGGTTGAGTCGGTCACCCTTGCCGCATTGGGCGGCTTTCTCGGAATTGTTCTTGGGGTCGGTTTGGCCCTGATCATAGGAAAATTCACGCCTCTTCCGGCGGCGATAGAAGCTTGGGCGGTTATTGCCGGGCTGTTGATCGCCGGTTCGGTCGGCATATTTTTCGGTCTTTTTCCCGCTGTCCGGGCGGCGCGTCTCGATCCGGTCGAATGTTTGAGATATGAATAAAAGAAATTTAGGGAAGTGGATTCTGGTCGTCCTCGCCCTGATAGCGATTTATCAGTGGCTGAAAGGCCCGATCAACACATTCAACACCATCATTTTTGCGGCCACCTTGATATTGCTTTGGGTGCTTTTCGAGGTTGCCTATTCGCTCGGCCGCAAAGAAAAAGATGCTGAAACCAGTTGAAATAAAAGAGGGAATCTTTCTTGCCCTCGGCACCTTTCGAGCGCATAAAATGCGTTCATTTCTGACGATCCTCGGCGTCCTGATAGGTGTCTGTTCGATTATCGGGATGGTTTCGCTGATCGAGGGTTTGAACAGCTCGATGGCCCGGCAGATCGAGAACCTCGGCTCGAGCGTGATATATGTCAGCAAATATAAACCGGGCATCGTGATGGGAAACCGCAGCTCCTCCGAGCGCAACAGGCCGCCGATCACTTATGAAGACGCCTTGGCCATAAAGCGGTACTGCCCGGCCGTGGTCGGCGTTGCGCCGCAAAATTACTACAATCGGCGCGGGGGAAATCTGGTTAAATACCGGGAAAATCAGGCCAACAGACCGGCGTTTTTCGGCACTCTGCCCGATTTTGAAACCGTCAACAATTCGTTCGTGGAAAACGGGCGTTTCATAACCGAAAGCGACGAAAACGCGAGATCCTTTGTATGCGTTATCGGTAAAGATATCGAGGAGGCCCTGTTTCCCGGAATAGATCCCATAGGTAAAATGATTCAGGTCAACGATGATAAATTTTTGGTTATCGGCGTGATGGAGAAACGCGAGACTGTCATCGGTTCGCGGGAAAACAATTTCGTCCTGATTCCGTACAATACTTTCAAGAAGATTCATCCGGAGGAAAAAGAGCTGTGGCTTTCGGTGAAGGCCCGCGGGCCGGCCTATATGCAGGAGGCGATCGATCAAATCACGGATCTGATGCGCAGGCGGCACGGTTTGAGATATAATCAGGAGGACGATTTCGCCGTATTCACTCAGGAAAGTCTGATGGAAATTTGGAAGTCTTTGACTCAAGCGGTTTGGCTGGTTATGATAGTGATATCTTCGATCGGTTTGCTGGTGGGCGGCGTCGGCGTGATGAATATAATGCTGGTATCGGTGACCGAGCGGACACGGGAAATCGGTATCCGCAAAGCCGTCGGCGCGCGGCGGGCCACTATCCTCTGGCAATTCCTGATTGAGGCGATGGTGCTGTCGGGAATCGGTGGCATTCTGGGAATAATCGGCGGAATCGCGCTATCCCAGTTGGTTGCGCTGATTTCGCCGCTGCCGGCCGTGGTTTCGGTGCCTTGGGTGATAATCGGCTTCTGTTTTTCGGTTGCGGTGGCTTTGGTCTTCGGCATCTATCCCGCCGCCCGCGCCTCCCGTTTGGATCCGATCGAATGCCTGCGCTACGAGTGAACCGGCCGCGGATTCGCTACCGCCCTGATAATTTGCCCAAGAAACAATTGCCATCGGGCTCCGGTTATATTAAAATAGAAAGTAGCAGCGATGAAACCGAATTATCTTAAGGCAATATTGCCGGTGTTGGCGGCGGTTTTTCTGGGGCATCCGCTATGTGAGGCCCAGGTCGGTTTGCAGCCGCGGGCGATATATGTCGATTTCGCCACGTTTGCTTCGGACAGCGCAGGCTATTCGTCTTTTCGCATCTATTATCAGATATATTCATCGCAATTGCTTTACGCCCGCCAGCGAGGAAATTTCGTCGCTCGTTACTCGGTCAGTGCGGTTATCAAGAAAGGCAAAAAGCAGATCACCAGCTCGGAGGTGGATGGCATTCTCAAAGAGGAGTCGTACGAAGCAACCACCGGGCAACGCGATTTCGTCATCAACGGATTTTCCTACCTGTTGCCTCCCGGCAAATATCAAGTGACAATCACCCTGCGGGATCTAAACGCGGATAACAGCGTTCCCTTGACCGCCGAAGTTACGATTCCCGATTATCAAGCCAAACCGCCCCTATTTTCCTCACTGCTTTTTGCCAGGAAAATCGTTTCCGAGTCGGCAATCGCCGATGATGACCCGTTGTCGGCCGAATACATTTCCTCAATATTCGCCATCGATACTTTGCGGGTGTTGCCATCCTGCTCGCGGATTTTCGGAGATGACAACAATCGGCTGATGATTTATGCGGAATATTACGATCCGACGGCCGTCTCCGAATCCGTTCGTTTTTGCTATGAAATCAAAGATCCGAAAGGCAGCCTCGTTTTCAGTCAAACGACCGATATTCCGTGGGTTTCCGGCCGGCCGTTGATTCAAGAATTCGATCTGGCGCATTTCAAGCCAGGGCCTTATGAATTGATCGTCACTGCGATTGATCCGAAAGAGAGAAGAATAGCCGGCACCAGCGGCCGTTTCCGGGTTAGCTGGTCGGCGCTGGCTCTGGTGAAAAACGATTTCGAGGGCGCTTTAGAACAACTCCGCTATATAGCCGCTCCGGCCGAGATAGAGTCGCTGAAAAAAGTCGCCGAAAACGACCGCGCCAAAGCTTGGAACGATTTTTGGAAAAGCAAAGATCCAAGCCCCGGCACCGAGGAAAACGAAATCCGCGACGAATATTATCGCAGAGTTGCCTACGCCAACGAGCATTACTCGCTGCCCGGCAAGGAGGGCTGGAGAACCGACGCCGGCATGGTGTATATCACCTATGGCGAGCCGGATGAGATCGAGCGGCATCCCTTCGATATCGAAAGCAAACCATACGAGTTATGGTACTACTACAACCCCCGGCGGACTTTTCTGTTTGTCGATATCAACGGCTACGGAGAGTATGTATTGCAATATCCTTACGACGGCGACATACAGAAACTGCGGAATGGCGGAGGACGGTGATGACCTGGATCATGATTTTGTTCGCCGCGGCGGCCATATTGCAGGCGGCCGAAACATCGGTTTCGCAAAACCTGTTCATAGCGGCGGATTATTCATGCTATAAATATTCCGATGATAAGGGACTCTCTCACGTAGAAATCATCTACAGCCTGTTGAGGAATCAATTCAGATTTCAGCCGGATTCCACGGGATTCCACGCCCGTCTCGATATGACGGCGGTGATCCGTGATTCCTCCGGCGGGGTAATCGATTCGAATACCTGGCCGGCCGGTATCCATATTGGTTCCCTTGTCGAGGCCGACATTCCGAACTTTCTGACCAACGATATCGTGACCGCCCAGCTGAAGCCGGGTGATTATCGGTTCAGCCTGATGGTCAAGGACACTTATTCGGGAGCGATCGGGAAAATCGAATTGCCGATCACCGTGCCGGCATTCGTCGGCTCGCGATTGGAATTGTCCGGCATAGAATTCGTTTATCGGATTCTTGAGCCGGACGGCAGCCAATTCGTCAGAGGAAACAGGAAGATAGTTCCCAATACGCGACGGATATTTTCTCAGGACGATACGGTCGCCTATATCTATGCCGAATCATATAACCTTGACCCCGCCCTGCAAAGATACAGTCTGGCTATGCGTGTCTTTGACGCCGGAGGAATTATTTATAAAGAAATACCTTTCAATCTCGACACGAGAGGAAACAGTTCGGCCGTTATTCTGACGGGTCTGAATATTTCGGCGTTCCGTCCGGGGACATATACTCTTCAACTTATTGCCTACGACGGATTGGATACGGCAGTTACCGAAAAAAGTTTCGATATCATACCCGGGAAACTTGCCTGGGAGAAGGCCGTTGAGCATGAAGAACTGGCTGATTTCCCCGAAGCGATTTTCATTCGCAACGATGCCGATGCCAAGAAGGTCCGCGACGAAATCCTGTATATAGCAACCAGAGACGAATTGAAGCAATACGAAAGCCTCAACCTCGAAGGCAAAAACAACTTCATCCGGAGTTTCTGGCAGCGCCGCGATCCGGACGTGAGCACCCCGATCAACGAAAACAAGATCGAACATTACCGCCGGCTGAAATATGTGAATTCGGCCTATTCGACATTTCGCGATTCGGGTACCGAGCCCAACGGATGGAGAACCGATATGGGACGGGTTTATATCGTGTATGGTCCCCCCAGCGATGAGGAGAATTACCCCTCGGCCATGGGCGAGATACCTTGGAAGAAATGGAATTACGACAAGATCGAAGGCGGTGTGTTTTTCATCTTCATCGATGAGTCTGGGTATGGCAATTATCGCCTGATCCATTCGACGGCCAAAGGCGAGCCCAAGGATAATAATTGGGAACTTCGACTGAAGCCATCGACGCCGGTTAGATAACCTTAACCACAACGAAGCCCGCTGCCGAACGGCAATGGAAATTGATTCAGCCGCTATTCACGTAAATGTTTTATATTGCTTTGGCGGTTAATATTCGTATTTTTCATCACCGATGATCGAAGCCCGCAACCTTTCGAAATATTTCGAGGATAAGAAACGCGGCAGAATCACCGCCGCCGAAAATGTGTCGTTTAGCGCCAAATCAGGCGAGATATTCGGCTTGCTCGGGCTGAACGGTGCGGGTAAAACCACTACTCTCAGGATGATCGCGGCGATTCTGAAACCTTCCTCCGGAAGCGCTCTGGTGTGGGGCGCCGATGTTGTCCGCGAACCGGAAAAGGCCAAAGCGAATCTGGGTTTTTTGACGGGCTCGACGGGTCTTTACGGGCGCTTGACGGCCCGCGAGATGATCGAATATTTCGGGCGGCTTTACGGCATGCCCGCCGGGAAGCTTAGAAGCCGCACCGACGAGTTGTTGCGGCTGTTCAATATGACCGAATTCGCCGACATTCGTTGCGATAAGTTATCCGCCGGCACCAAGCAGAAGGTCTCGATCGCCCGGACCATAATCCACGATCCGCGGGCGATCGTGCTCGACGAACCGACGATCGGTCTGGATGTGATCACCAGCCGGGCCGTGGTCGATTTCATCAGAACTGAAAAAAGCCGGGGCAAGGCGATTATTTTCTCCACTCATGTGATGCACGAGGCCGAAAAACTGTGCGATAAAATCGCCATAATTCATCACGGCAGGATTATCGCCATCGGCACACCCGATGAGCTTAAATCGGCTGCGGGATATGCCGACTTGGACGACGCTTTCGTGGCTTTGACGGAAGGTGACGGCAATGCTGCGTAATATCTGGATCGTCTATTCGAAAGAACTTCTCGATACCGTCCGCGATAGGCGCACGATTATTTCGATGATCGTGGTGCCGATTATGATATTCCCCCTGCTTACGATCGGTTTCAGTTCGTTTGTCTCGCATATGATCCGGAAAACACAGGAGGAAAAGCAGCGAATAGTTTTTATCGGTCGCGAAAATGCGCCCGCGCTATATGCGGCTCTCGATACGTCGTCGGAGGTGGAACTTGCGGCGGACTGGAACCTGCCGATCGACTCGGTAGCCCCGGCCATATTGGGCAAGTCGATAAGGGCGGCGGTGGCGGTCGCTCCTGGCTTCGAAGACAGAATCGCCGGTTTCGACAGCGCCGAGGTGAAGGTATATTATGACGCCGCCGAAACGAAATCGGAATTCGCCAAAGAAAAGATAAAGGGAATATTGAGCGAATTCGAGAAATCGATACTGCAGAAAAGACTGGCCGAAAAAAATATTCCGGCCGAATTCGTCCGCCCGTTCCGGACGACCACCGATAACGTGGCCCCGAAAGAAAAGATGGGCGGCTTCATATTGGCAATGTTTCTTCCCTATATAATAGTGATCCTCGGCATGGTAGGCGCGATGTACACGGCAATCGATTTGACCGCCGGAGAAAAGGAACGGGGCACGCTTGAAACGATTCTGGTTAGCCCGATTCCCCGCTGGCAACTCGCCTCGGGAAAATTCCTGACGATCCTGACAACCTCGCTGGTTTCCTCGATTCTGTCGATCACCAGTATGACGATCACCATGGTCTATGGAATGATGTCGATAGGTTTAGTCGGGGATAAAATCGCCCTCGATATCACTCCGCCGATGATCTTGACCATTCTTTTGCTGATGATTCCGACCGCCTGTCTTTTTTCGGCGCTGCTGATGTCGATTTCGATTTCCGCCAAATCGTATAAAGAAGCGCAGAGCTATGTTTCCCCCCTGATGATGGTGATAATTTTGCCGGCGTTGGTCAGCTTCATCCCCGGCGTCGAACTTGATATCAGACTCGCCTTTGTGCCGCTGGTTAATGTCTGCCTTGCCATAAAGGAAGCCTTGCTGGGGAATTTCAATTTGCTGTATATAGCTATCATTTTCACCTCGGCGCTAATCTATGCGGCTTTCGCCATTTTCGTTACTCATCGGATGTTCGAAAAGGAAAACGTTCTTTTTCGCACCTGAGTTGAACAATGCCCGAAGCGCAGGATCAAAATTGTTCGTCCGGTTCGGCGGGAACATTCGAAAGGCTATTGATCGAAGCCTCTCATATCCTTAATTCCGACCTTGAAATTCAGACGCTGCTCGGCAATATCTTGACCATCCTCACTCGCTACCTCAAGGCCGAGGCCTCATTGATCTATCTGAAAAACAACGCCTCAAGGCCGGAGTTATTCGTCTATGTGGAGGATATCGATAGACAGATGAAAGCGGTGGAAGCCGAACCGGAGTCGGAAATTTCCCAACGTATTTTCATGGCCGGGCGCCCCTTGATTATAAACGATTTGAATTCGGACGATTCGGTGCGGACCTTTCTTGGCCGGCGTCTGGCAATCGATGCCCGAAATCTGGTGGCGGTCCCCATAAAAAACAAGGAATCGCTTCTCGGAGTGATTGGAGTCGCCAACAAGAGGGGAGGAGGGGATTTTGACGAGGACGATCTCGAAATCATGATGGCTTTGAGCGAGCAGATCGCTCTGGCTCTGGCCAACGCCGACCTTATCGCCAGCCTTCGCCGTAAAAACATCGAATCGCAAAGTCTTTATGAGATCGGCAAATTGCTTTCCGGAAAACTTGAATTGAGGGAAATCCTCGAGTTGATCGCCGAACAAGTTACGATTCTGGCGAGTGCCACCTTGACCACAATCTATCTGGTCGATCCCAACGATGGAGCGATTAAGGAAGTGGTCTCTATCGGCATTCCGTCCGAAAACCAGAACCGCCTGACGATGAAAATAGGCGAAGGGATAACCGGTTGGGTGGCCAAGACCGGAAAATCGCTGATGATCAACGACGTTTCCAAAAACAGCCATTATATTCCGTTGTTGCCCGATACGCGAAGTGAACTGGCGGTTCCGATAATATCGCGCGATCGGGTAATCGGCGTTTTCAATGTCGAATCGAATCGCCTGAACGCTTACACAGACGATGATCTCGCGCTTTTGGAGATGTTCGCCAGCCAGGCCGCAGTCTCTCTGGAAAGGGCTCTGCTTTACCAGCAGATGATGGATCAGAAATCGCTTGCCGATGAGTTGAAAATCGCCAGACGAATACAGCAGACTTTCCTGCCCAAAGGTCAGCCGCGAATCGAGGGGTACGATATAGCGGGCCTGAATATCCCGTCGGAAGCGGTAGGCGGGGATTATTATGATTTCATAAAAATCGTGGATAATCAACTCGGGATAGCGATCGGCGATGTTTCCGGCAAAGGGATGGGCGCCGCTCTGATAATGGCCACCTTTCGAGCCTCCCTCAAGGCGGAAATCCGCAACAATTTCGCAATCCGCACGATACTTTCAAAAGTAAACGAATTGCTTTATGAATCTATCGAACGCCAGAATTACGTGACCGCCGTGTATGGCGTGTTGGATATCGCAAACCATATTTTCACCTACTCCAATGCCGGACATCCGCCGCCCGTTCTGGTAAGACGCGACGGAACGGTCATGGAATTGACCGAAGGCGGATATGCTATCGGCATGTTTTCCGGTTCCAGCTACACGGAATCGTCCATCCATATGGACCCCGGCGAATGTCTGCTGCTTTACACTGACGGCGTCACAGAGGCTCGGAATGCCGCCGGTGAGGAATTCGGCCTGGAGAGATTAAAGAAGATTGTCGTCGATACGTTGTCGAGCGATGCGGCGATGACGTTAGAAACGATCGTGGCGGAAATCAATAATTTCAAAGATCCGGCTCACCAGTTGGATGACCTTACGATGATCATGATCAAAAGCAAGTGAGCGAACTATCGAAATCAACCATTATACATACCTGTTACAATTAGCAACCATGTGATCGTCTTATCCGGATTGTCCTGATTGCCCTGATTTACGATGCTCATTTCAACTGATAATCAGCCCGCTGAACGTCGATGTTGTAATAGCTTGCCAATCAAATGGTTATGCCGTCCCCTTTTGTCGCCTGCGATATATTCCTGTCATTTTATGAATCGGTCGAATCTTATTCCGTCGGGATTTCCGATTGATCGGTGTTATAATTATCAACTGTAATCGCCCATTTCCTTCGGGGCAGTCGAATTAGCGCTAATGTAACATAATGATATAGAATGCATTAGGCGAAACTTTCGGTTTTGTCGAGTTTGGCATGTTTGTTGCCTTGACACAAATCAGTTTGCTTCTCTCCCCTCAGTTACTTTGGGTGGGGGCTGTCGAAAAGAAAAGACGGCCCCCTTCTTTGAAAACAAAAAGCAGACGATTCTGGAGTGGCAATGAACGCTGCTTATACGGAAAACTTGAGGGTTGATTTCGAAAAGATGGTTGTAGGCCATCGCGAATACCTGTTCAATTTGGCTTTATCTTTGACTCATGATTGCAACCGGGCTGATGATCTGGTTCAGGAAACTTATTTGAAAGCCTTGGTGGGGTATGGGCTTTTCCGTCCGGGAACAAATTGTCTTGCCTGGCTATCGAGAATTTTGATCAACACCTATATCAATCAATACAACTACTGGAAACGGCATCCTCAAGAGGAGATAGACGAAGATTCCCAGTCTGTTTCGATTGATATTCAGGACCATCAAGATTTCGAAGTCTATGATGACCGAAGCCTGCTGTTTTACGGCGTCAGCGATGCGGTGCTGGAGGCGTTGATGAGCCTTCCCGATGATTACCGAAAAACCGTGATTTTATCCGACCTTCGCGGCCTGCCGTATGAGGATATTTCCCGTCGCTGTGGTGCGCCGATGGGGACTATCAGGTCGCGGCTCTCGCGCGGCCGCTGTATTCTTCGAAAAAAGCTTTCACGCCGGCGTTTTCCGCTGTGCCTGCGCAAAACCGCATCGGGCGCGGTTAAATAGCCGAACGGCATTCCTTTCGAAACCGACATAAGAAGAAAATCGTCTTATATTATCTTTCGCCGCGCCGGTGGCCCCGAAACGTGTTTAAGCCGGCATTTTCAATGGGGGGAACCGGCAGCCTCTTAGTGGAATTTATAATGATTGGGGATGAAGGCCGCTTGAGTGCAACAATTGAAGCTTGGCATGCTCAAGAAATTAATTGACTTGATAAGCATAGAATATTAATATTAGTAATTGCGGGTCTGGGCCCATAGCTCAGTCGGTCAGAGCAAGTGACTCATAATCACTGGGTCCCAGGTTCGAGCCCTGGTGGGCCCAGGTAAACGGGCAATTAGCTCAGCTGGTTAGAGCGTTCGGTTCACATCCGAGAGGTCACAGGTTCAAGTCCTGTATTGCCCACCATTGAAAACGGAAGGAAACAAGGGTGGATGAAAATCCCAATTGATTTACCCGTTTATTTTTCATCCTTCTATTATGCAATAAGTCTTGGGTGCGCCTTAATTAGCGCACCCTTTTTCATTTGAGGATTATTATGCAAGATGTGCTGAATTTATTGATGGAGCTTCAAAAAATCGATGAGGATATCGGGGAGCTCGAACATTCCAAAGTATATCTCCCCGAAATGATAGCCAATATTAATAACGAGCTTGAATCGCTCGAGAAAAGCCTGGCCGAAACCGAAACCACGCTGTTGGATGCCAAAAAAAGGCAAAAACAGTTAGAACTCGATATCGAATCCGATAAGGAACAACTCGCCCGATATCAGAAGCAAATGAAGGTTATCAAGACGAATAAAGAATACGATGCTCTCGTCGCCGAAATTGATACGAAAAAACGCCAGATCAGCGACAATGAGGACGAAGTTCTGAAATTGATGGGCATAATCGAACAGGCCACCGAAAATCTGGCCGCAATCAAAGCCAAGCTCGAGGAAACCCGATCCAATAACGCGATTCATCTGCAGAATCTCACCGCGGAAATGTACACGCTCGAATCAAAAATCGAAAATAAACAAAAAGAAAGGGGCGGTCTGATAAAGTCTATCGACCGCCGCGCCCTTTCCATGTATGAAAGAATCCGCAAAGGCAAAGGTGGCATGGCTGTCGTCAAGATCCGCAAGAGAGCCTGCGGCGGTTGTTTCAAGCAGGTGCCCCCGCAATTGGTGCAGGAAATCAGAAGAGGCGACAAAATTTTCACCTGCGATAGTTGCGGCCGTATTCTTATCTGGAGCGATGAAGACAGCAATTAAACCGACCATTTCGGCAGATTTGGATTTCTCTTTCCGGTTGGAGCGGGCAAATGGCGGTTAGGAGCAACCTATAATATAAATGGTTCTTGTCCGGGAGCGATCGGCAAATCTAATCAGACTGGCGGTCGCTCCTGCGCTTTTACGGGGAGGAATTTTATGATAGAGCATTTCCAGGAAACCATGACTTTCGATGACGTTCTGCTGGTGCCCGCCTATTCGGAGGTTCTGCCCAAAGACGTTTGCCTGCAGACCCGGCTGGCCCGCGATATTTCATTGAATATCCCGATTCTGTCGGCGGCCATGGACACCGTTACGGAGGCGCCTCTGGCGATGGCGCTGGCGCGCGAAGGCGGCTTGGGAATTATCCATAAAAACATGACGATCGAGCGGCAGGCGGAGGAAGTGGACAAGGTCAAACGCTCCGAATCGGGCATGATCGTCGATCCGATTACTTTGCCTCCCGACGCTCCCGTCGGTCAGGCTCTGTCGGTAATGGAGAAATATTCGATCTCCGGCATACCGATCGTCGAAAAAGGGAAGTTGATCGGCATACTCACCAATCGCGATCTTCGTTTCATGGAGGATAGAAATCAGCCCGTTTCGGAAGTCATGACCAGAGACAATCTCATAACCGCCAGAGAAGGAATCGATATCGAAAAGGCGAAAAATCTATTGCATAAACACAGGATCGAAAAACTGCCGATCGTCGATTCTGACGGGATGCTGAAAGGGATGATTACGGTTAAGGATATCATGAAAAAAATCCGGTATCCTAATGCCTGCAAAGACAGTCGCGGCCGTTTGCGGGTGGGGGCCGCCGTCGGCGTAAGCAGAGAAATGATGGATAGGGTCGCCGCGCTTGTCGATTCCCAAGTTGATGTAATCGTGGTCGATTCATCTCACGGCCACTCTAAAGGCGTGCTCGAATCTGTTGCGGCTATAAAGAAACGTTATCCGGAGCTGGCCGTAATCGGAGGCAACGTGGCCACCGGTGAAGGAACGAAAAGCCTGATCGATGCCGGCGCCGATGCGGTAAAAATAGGGCTCGGCCCGGGATCGATTTGCACGACGCGCGTGGTGACCGGCGCCGGCGTGCCGCAGATTTCCGCTATCCTCGACTGCCGTGAAATCGCCGGCAAACAGAATATCCCGTTGATTGCCGATGGCGGTATCACCTATTCCGGCGACATCACCAAGGCGTTGGCGGCCGGAGCCGATGCGGTGATGATCGGCTCGCTTTTCGCCGGCACCGAAGAAGCCCCCGGCGAGACGGTTCTTTATGAAGGACGTTCCTATAAAGTCTATCGAGGCATGGGATCGACCGAGGCCATGCTCTCGGGATCGGCCGATAGATATTTTCAAGAGGAGGGCTCGTCGAAACTTGTCCCTGAGGGCGTGGTCGGCCGCGTTCCGTTCAAAGGCCCGCTTGCCGATTCGGTTTTCCAGTTGGTCGGAGGAGTGAAGGCCGGCATGGGGATATGCGGTGCCAAAGATATCAAAACCCTGCAAAATACGGCCAAAATGATCAGAATCTCTCAGGCGGGCGTAAGGGAAAGCCACCCTCACAATATCATTATAACCAAAGAAGCTCCGAATTATCGCGCCGGAGGATGACGGCCGGGTTGATTTGTCGACTTAGTTGGCGATCTGGTCCGAAACGATGAAACATGTCCGTATCATCAAGGCTTGGAATATGAAGCGAGTCGTGGTCATCTGATTCGCCGCGGAAAGGTGGATAAGCGAAGATTCCTTTTTAATTGTCTGAAGTCGGCTGCGAGTCTTGCCCGTCGATTCAAACCGGCATCTTGCGTATGCCGCGATCGACTCCGGACAATCGTCAATCATAACTTGACAACGCGCTCGCTGAATGATATATAATTATTCAAGAAGGGCACTATCGACCTTGCCCTGAGGAGCAGAAGATGGCTTTATCTAAAGGGTGTCTGACCGCGATTGCGGTCGCGGCGGCTGTTGTATTTTTGGTGCTTTTAATCGGCGGTTATTTGATGACCACTTATAACTCGCTGGTCAAACAAAACGAATCTATTGACAATGCTTGGGCGGAGATCGACAACCAACTTCTGAGGAGAAACGACCTGATTCCCAATTTGGTCAGCACTGTTGAGGGCTACGCCACTCATGAACGCGAGCTGTTCGAAAGAATCGCCGATGCGCGGGCCAGGCTTGCCGGCGCTTCGACCGTGGGTGAGAGGATGGCCACCTCCAATGAACTCGCCGGGTTTCTCGGAAGGCTTCTGGCGATTGCCGAAAATTATCCGCAATTGAAAGCGAACGAAAGTTTCAATAAGATGATGGATGAGCTGGCGGGAACCGAAAACCGGATAAATGTGGCAAGAAAACGCTACAACGACCAGGTCATGAATTACAATAGCACGATAAAGAGATTTCCGGTAAATATGTTGGCAGGAATGTTCAATTTCCGGGCACGAGAATATTTTGAAGTGCCCGAGGAGGCCAGGGCAGTACCAAGAGTCCAGTTCGGCAACACCGGCCAAAATTAGCAAGGCAGGCCGGGCGGCCGCCTGCGGCAATTGACGCAGGAGGAAAGTCCGAGCTTACCAGGGCAGGGTGCCTCGTAACGCGAGGGGCTCGCAAGAGCACGGAAAGCGCCACAGAAAAGATACAGCCGATGAGTTATGCGAATCGGCAACGGTGAAATGGCGGTGTAAGAGACCACCGCTCCGGTGGTGACATCGGAGGCACGGCAAGCCCCACCCGTAAGAAAGGCCAAGCAGGAGAAATGAGGTTGCCCGCCTCGCTTGATCTCCGGGTAGGCCGCTTGAGCTCGCGCGCAAGCCCGAGCCTTAGATGAATGGCCGCCGCTCTCAAGTTTCGATTTGAGGGGCACAGAACTCGGCTTACAGGCCTGCCTGTTTTTTAATCCTCTTATGAAGAATAGTTCAACAACTCTCAAGTGGGTCGTCGCCGACGATGTCCACGTGGAACAGGCAAGAAAACTTGCCCGCGAGCTATCGATCCCCTATGTCACGGCCAAGATTCTCTGCGCCAGAGGACTGTGCGATGTCGAACAATCCACCAGATTTCTCAATCCGTCGCTGAATCAACTTTTCGATCCGTTTGTTCTCCCGGGTATGAAAGAAGGAGTCGAGCGGGTTATCCAGGCATTGAAGAACAACGAAAAGATGATGATTTACGGCGACTACGACGTCGATGGAATTACCGGCACCGCTTTGATGTTCCTTGTTCTCAACCGCCTGGGCGGCAGCGTCTCATATTATTTGCCGAACCGCCTGCTCGAGGGATATGGAATTTCCGAAGACGGTCTTGAGGAAGCGGTAAAGCGAAACATTGATCTGCTCATTTCCGTTGATTGCGGCATCACCGCCGTCGATGAGGTGCGGATCGCCACGGAGAAAGGGATCGACTGCATAATAACCGACCATCACGAACCCGGCCCCGAATTGCCCAAAGCTCAGGTAATCATCAATCCGAAGCTCGATTCGCCCGACAAACCCGGATACGAATTGTCGGCCGTCGGAGTTGCTTTCAAATTCGCCCAAGCCCTGTACAGCCAGCTCAATCAAGACCCATCGGAGCTTGAAGATCATCTCGATCTTGTGGCTCTCGGAACGGCCGCCGATATTGTTCCACTCGTAGGCGAAAACCGCATCTTGACCAAATTCGGTCTGGAGCAGGTGGCCCGAACGAACAAACCCGGCTTGAAAGCGCTGATTTTCATTTCGGGCATTATGGGACACAAGATCGGCACCGGTCAGATCGTTTTCATTCTGGCCCCGCGGATTAACGCCGTCGGCAGACTCGGCGATGCCCAGAAGGCGATAAAACTACTGACCACCAAAGACGAAACCCAGGCAAATGCGATCGCCCGGATATTGAATGCGGAAAACAAACGTCGCAAAGATATAGACGAACAGACATTGAACGAGGCTTTGGAGCTTATTCAAACGAATATCGACATGAAAAAGGACCGAGCCATCGTTCTATCTTCCTATGGCTGGCATCAGGGCGTAATCGGAATAGTGGCTTCCCGTCTTGTCGAGAGATTCAACCGTCCGACGGTCATGATTGCTATCGACGGCGGGGAGGGCAAAGGATCTGCGCGTTCGATTCCGGGCTTTCATCTCTATGAAGCTTTGAAGCAATGTGAAGAATACCTGAATCGCTACGGGGGACACAAATACGCCGCCGGATTGTCTATCGATCCTGACAAAATAGAGCCTTTCAGGCGCAAACTGAATCAGGTTTCCGCATCGATGCTTTCCGACGAGGACCTTGTTCCGAAATTATCGATAGATTCGGAACTCGAACTCGAATCGATCAACGACGAGCTAATGCAGGTGCTGGAAAAATTCGCCCCGTTCGGCCCGATGAACACGCGGCCTGTTTTCGTCACTTATAACGCCGAAGTCGTGGGAACCCCATATATAGTTGGCTCCAATCATCTGC
>Ga0129299_1000228_pt1 | contig 34038 bp, 23 predicted proteins | sample ConPoolayeCmetaG_FD_94477 | JGI IMG/M metagenome (GOLD analysis project Ga0129299, IMG submission 94477) | Hot spring microbial mat communities from California, USA to study Microbial Dark Matter (Phase II) - Cone Pool mat layer C metaG ...
ACGCGGGCGATTCCGCCCGATTCGGTGAATTTCGCCGGCGAAAAATAGCGGTTGATTCCGCTGACGGAGGCATCGAGAAAAACCGTCTCCAGACGCAATGCGATATAGGGATCGACGAAAGAATTGAGCGTGAACAGGCCGAGGTTTTCGAAATCGATCAGATCGGTCGATTTTTGCGGTTTCGCCCATCGCTTGCTGTCCTTGTTCTGAATATGGGTCTGCCCGAAAGCCAGTTTGATAGTGGATTTGTGACGGAACGAGGGATTAAACTGTTTTTCGAAAATCCCCGCGGCGTTGGCCACCCAACTGGCGCTCCCCGCCTCGCCCCCTTTCCAACTGTCGGAATAGCTGTTTTGAGTTATCGTCATGTTGATGTCAAGCGACTTTGACCATGAACCGGCCATCAGGTTTGCGGCGCAGAAAACCACAATCGATAATAAGATCGCTGCCGTTCTCATCGTTGATTTTCCTTTCTTCGATTCACTCCCACCATTATAACACGACGCGGCCGGCAAATCACCCGAATATTCCGCTTGAACTGGGTGCCGATTAAAAAAGCGGCCCGGGGAAAGGCCGCTTCACGGATGAGGAGATAAGGGAGAATCTAATCGACCACGCTTATGGTGATCCCCCAGCCGTAGGGATCTCGCGGTTTCGGCGCATTCCAGCCGCCGAACGAATGGGAGCCGTCGGTTCGGAAATGAACCTCATAGGTTCCCTGATCGAGTATGATATTGTCGTTGAACATTCTGTTCTTGCGGGCACCGCCGGCCGGTTCGGTGTTCCGCCAGGTCATTTCCCAGACCGCCCGGCCCGTCAATTTATCGATTATCCAGCCGTAGTCGTACATCTCGTCGGAATCACCTTCGCCTATGGCATAAATGTGCAGCCGCGTCTGCTTCTTCAAAACGAATGAGTCTCGTCTATGCTCATCGTCTCTTACGGCGACCATTTTCACCAGCACGTTCGATCCCGAGGCCTGATCGGCCTGAGCGAGTTTCACCAAATCCCCTTCTTTGAATCCCTTGCCGGGGTATAGCGTAACTCCCCACGCTTTTGGGTCGAACGGAGGCGAATCGTTCCAATCATCGTAAGAATGGGAATCATCGCTGATATAAAACAAAGTGTATTCGCCGCGGGGCAAAGTTATATCGGAATCAAACAGCCGGTTTTTGCGTGAACCTCCGGCGTGCTCAGTGTTCAGCGCGGTCATCTCCCAGACGATCCTTCCCGAAAGCGCATCCTGAACCCAACCGTAATCGACGAACTCCCGATCGCTTCCCATTTCGCCCAAGGCATATATATGAAGAGTTGTCTCGCGGGTGAGTTTGAAACGTTGCTCGAAAAATTCGTTATCGCCAACCCTCGTAAATTCGATTAGGGCCGCCTTTTTCTCCGGAAGCGGCCGCGTCGAAAAATATGCCCTATCCGAGGGATCCGTGAGAATCAGGGAAATCCCCCAGTTCAGCGGATCGCTGGGCGGTTGAACGTTGAAATCGGGGTAAGAATGCGAATCGTCGGTCACGAAATATAGGATGTAGTCGCCCTTTTCGAATTTGACGATCTCGTCCGATTTGCGGTTTTTATCGCCGCCGCCTGCCCAGCGGCTGTTCCAGCGGCTGATTTCCCAGACTTTGGCTCTGGTTTCGGCGTTTATAATCCAGCCGTAGTCGGCCGGAGAATCCCGGCCCCGGGGATTCTCGAAAATGGAATATATGCGCAGTTCCATCGGCCGCTCGATCCGAAACGCCCTCTGAATGTATTCCGAATCGCCCAGCTTGCTTTCGACAATCACCGCCCCGGGCAGCACACCCGTCACTTCGAAAGTCTTGATATCCGATTTGCCGAGCTCGTCGGATAATATCCTGACGTTGCATTTGTCGAGCATCTCTTCGAATTCGTCATAGCGCCTGCTTCCCAGCAGATCGCCGAGGAAATCGAAAAAATCACCCGTCCCCTTGATCGAAACCGAACCGAACATGAAATCGCCGGCATAATAATACAGCTCGTATCTGCCCGCTTTGAACAGCTTATCGGCCGATGACTTGCGGAGGTTTCTTTCGCCTCTGATTCGATCCGTTCCGGCCGCCGTCATCTCCCACACGGGTTGCCTCGTCTGGCTGTCTATAATCCAGGCCAAGGCGTTCATATCTTCGCTGTAACGAAGCTGAATACCGATCGCTTCGATGTTCAGCCGGCCCGATTTCAATAGCTCGAAGCCCGCCGCATGCACGGTATTCGGCTTTATATTGTTTATCTCGATCAGGGTGATCGGCAAGGCCGCAGGAATAATCAACAACACGAACAGCGCCGTCGTCGCCGTAAACGCGTTGATACTTTTCATGACTCGCACCTTTCCTTTGGCGGCCTGATATTTATTCCATTTTTAGTTACGGATTTTGAAAGGCGAGGTTCCATCAAATTTCAGGGATAGAAAAAGCGATAAACGAACCGGCGAACGAGCCTTACCTCCGCCGCAGTTTTACCGGCAGCCGAATATGCTCGGCGATCGCCGGCAAATCGGCATGAAAGCTAACGACTTCCGTCCGCAACGAAAATTCCGCACCCCGCCCGTGGCGAACCGCTTTCAGACGTTCAAAGCAGATCGACGCAATCCCGCAGTTTGTCCGCCCGCGACCGATGCCGAAGTTTCCGCAGGGCTTTGGCCTCGATCTGGCGGATCCGTTCGCGCGTCAGATTGAAAATCAAACCTACCTCTTCGAGCGTGCGCGGCATCCCGTCAACCATGCCGAACCGCAAACGTATCACCTGCTCTTCGCGGTCGGTCAACGAGTCGAGAACCCGTTCGAGCTGATCCTGCAAATAAACGAATGAGGCCTTGCCCGAGGGCGTCGAAAACTGCGGATCGGCGATAAGGTTCAACATTTGATTTTCCTCGTCGTCGCCGAGCGGTTTCGAAAGAGACACGGTTTGGGGGATCATGCCGATAATATCCTCGACCTTATCGATCGGCAGGCCTGTTTCCTGCGATATTTCGCCGAGATCCGGTTTCCTGCCGAGCTTTTGGAACAGCGATTGCGAAACTTTGGCCACACGGCCATACTGGCTGTTAAGATACATCGGCGTTCTGATCGTGCGGGCCTGTTCGGCCAAAGCCCGCGTTATCGCTTGCCTTATCCACCACGACGCATAGGTTCCGAATTTGAAACCTTTGCGATAGTCGAACTTATCGACCGCTTTGACTAGCCCGGAATTCCCCTCCTGCACCAAGTCCATGAATTCCATGCCGCGGCCGACATACTTGCGGGCGATCGATATGACCAGCCGCATGTTGGCCTCGATCATGATCCGCTTGTTGCGCGAAAGCTCGCGTTCGTAAAAGCCGAGACGCTTGATCACCTTTTCCAGTTCGTCTATCGGCAATTCCTCGGCGTAAAGATAAGATGACGGCTCGATTCCCGCCGGCTGGGGCATGCTGGTTTGCGGGCGATGGAAGCGGCGGGTGTTGGTGTTCTTGTTCTTGAATACCCGCACCAGATCTTCAAGAAATTCGAGATTGAAATTGAATTTCTCGATTTCCGCCATCAGTTTCTTGCGTTCCTCCTGCCGTTCGGCAAGATGACCGTTGAGACTTAACGGATTTAGTTCGGAAATCAGCTTGCCGGCCGAATCGACCATCTTGGCGATTCTGTTCAGCCTGTTGATAACGTTCGCCTTTTCCCGCTTGATGTTTTCGGGGGCAAACCAGCGGCAGGTTTCCGGGGAAACGATATCCTCGAGCCTGATTTCCTTGTTCAGCAATTTCTGCTGGCATTCAAGCAGACGGTTCAAGACCGCAAGCGAGGAAAATATGATCTCTTTTATACCCTTCTTGTGTTTTTCGATCCTTCGGGCGATCGTCACCTCTTGTTCCCTGGTCAGTATTTTGAACCGCCCAAGGTCGCGAAAATACGCCCAAGTGGTATCGTTGTTGGCCTCGATCGCCTCGCGATCGCTTTTATCGTTTGTCTCGTCCGGCTCGCCGGCATCGATCTCGATCTCATCGCCGGGTCGGCCGATTTTTGTGCGGTTCTTGCCTGATTCAATGTCATCGGGCATTTAGTTTGCCTTTCCCTTTGCGGCATTTTGAATATCACGATATGCTCGGGTAAGCTGTTCGAGCCTCTGATTCTGCCCCTCTTTTTCCGCCTGAAGTATCTCGGCCCTGAGCGCGATCAAACGATCCTGCTTCTGGAAATGCCGAAACTTGCGCACGAATTCCTCGAACAACGTATCGGGCGGCGCACCGGCGGAATCCCTGATTATGATTTCGGTCAGCCTGCGGCGGGCCTCCCCCTCAGGGATTTTTTCGAGAAAATCGCCGATGGAAAAATCATTATGATTCTCGTCCTTCAGTTTATCGTAAATGGTTCTGTTGGCGTCGTCGGAAAACTGTTCGCTCCGGATCAGCCGCAGGCTCTCGGGCAAAAAACCGGGGTGATTCAGCAGAAATCCGAGATACAGGCTCTCGAATTTCGCCCTGCCCGTTAACTCCTGACGATTCTCCATTGCCTGAGGCGCCTCGGGCTGTCTGGCAAATCGGATTGCCGCGGAGGCGGGAAGATCGAATGTTTCGATCACCTTGCGCACGAACAGGTCATGCTTGAGGGGATCGTCTATCCTGCGGGCGTTTTCCGCCAGCGAACCGATAATCTTTTCCTGTTTCGAAATCGGCATCTTGGTGAACTCATCGGGCAACGATTGCTTGACGAAATCGATATATCCCGGCGCCTCATCCAGCAGATTTTTCAACGCCCCGATTCCGTTTTTGCGGATAAAACCATCCGGATCGGCGCCGTCCGGAAGACGCACGATATACGGCTCGAGTCCGGCGTTATACAGAGTCTCAACCGCTCTCAGGGTCGCTTTCATGCCGGCCGAATCGCCGTCGTAAAGCAAAATCACCTTCTGGCAAAACCGCGCCAGCAGATTCGCCTGATTAGGGGTGAATCCGGTGCCGGAGACGGCCACGACATTTTTCAAACCTGCCTGATAGGTCGTGGCGAAATCGAAATATCCCTCGAGGATGACCGCCTCGCCTGCTTCGCGGATCTGGTTTTTGGTATGATTGAGACCGTAAAGAACGGAGCCTTTATGATAAATGGCGGTCTCCGGCGAATTCAGATACTTCGGGCTTTCCGAATCGCTCAAAACTCTGCCGCCGAATCCGATCACCCTGCCCGACAGATTGCGGATCGGGAACATCAAACGGTTGCGGAACTTATCGTAATATTCGCCGGGCCTGCCTTCCTTTTTAACCAACAAACCGGCTTCGAAAAACAACTCCGGCGGGAATTTTTCCCTCAGCGCCGCCGAAAGCAGATTATCCCAGCCGTCGGGAGCATATCCCAGTCCGAGTTCATCCCGAATTTCGTCGCCTACGCCGCGGCTTTTCAGATAGCCGACCGCAGGCGAATTGTGCAGAGCTTTTCTGAAAAAAGCTTCGGCGAATTCGACCGCCTGATGCAATCTGCCGGCGTAAGATTGACGGTCGGACCAGCGCTTTTCCGGAATGACAATACCCGCCCGGCGGGCCAAAAAACGCAAGGCTTCGGCGTATTCGAGATTCTCGTGCCTCATTATGAAATTCACGGCGTTGCCGGAGGCGCCGCAGCCGAAGCAATAGAAAAACCCTTTGTTCGGAACCACCGTAAACGACGGCGTCTTCTCCCTATGGAACGGACAAAGACCCAGAAAATCCTTGCCGGCCTTCTTGAGGTTGACATACTCCGAAATCAGATCGACGATATCCGTGTCGGCCTTGATTCTTTCGACTGTTTCCTGCGGAATATATCCGGTCATTTCAGCTCTTTATCATCTCGACGATGGTAACCCCATAGGATCCTTCGTCCCAGTTTCCCAGCCTGAACGATTTCACCCGATTATGCCCTTTTAGGTGCTGATGGATTTTGGCCTTCAGAGCACCGGTTCCTTTGCCGTGAATTATCGTTACGCTTTCGAGTCCGGCAAGGTAAACATCGTCGAGATACTTGTCAAGCACCGGCTGGGCTTCATCGAATGTAAGGCCGCGCAGATCCAATTCAAGCGATGGTGCGGTTTCCGAATCGAAACGATAGCCGCCTGCCGGTTGCGCGGCGGCGTCGGCCTTAAGGACCAGTTTTGCCAGGTCGGTGACCAAGGTCACTTTTCCGATTCGCACTCTCACCCGACCGTCCCGATCCGCTTTTTCGACTATTTCGCCGGTTGCGTTCATTTCCCTGAGATATACCTGTTCCCCCGGCAAACCGAGTGGTGCGTTTCCCTGCGGCTTAGGCTCGAGGCTGTCGGCTTTTTTTTGCAGTTCGTCGAGTTTTCTATCGGCCGCCCGGCGGGCATCTCTCAGGGCTTCCAGTTTTTTCGAAGACGCCTTGGCCTCGGCGATCAGCGAGTCGATCTCGGCGCGCGCCTGCCTGACGGCTTGTTCGGCTTTGATTACCGAATCTTTTTTGATATCTTTTTTCTGCTTTTCGAGCGACTCGATTTTATCGGCGTAAATTTTCGCCAACGATTCATAAGCCAGGCGGCTGCGGACGGCGTTTTCCAACTGCTCGTCGATTTTTTTGAGCTTGCCCGACAGCTCGGCGATCACCGCGGAAAGATTCCTCTCCGACTGATCGATCAGGCTTTCGGCGCGTGCCGTTATGCTGTCGGATAGACCGAGCTTGCGGGCGGTCTGCAACGCATAAGACATTCCCGGAATCCCCTGACGGAATTTGTAGGTCGGCTGCAGATTCTCCTGATCGAACTCGAGCGAACCGTTGGCGACCCCGGACAGACTGACCGCCAGCGCCTTGAGCCGGCCGTGATGAGTGGTGACGACGGTGCAGACGCCCCTTTCCGTCAGATTTTCTATTATCGCCTGGCCGAGCGCGGAACCTTCGTCGGGATCGGTGCCCGCGCCGAGTTCATCGAGCAGAACAAGGCAATCGCTGTCCGCCTCTCTTAACGCCTCGAGTATGTTCTGCAGATGCGAAGAAAAAGTCGAAAGCGAGGCCTCGAGCGATTGTTCGTCGCCTATATCGGCGTAAATATCGCGAAATACGCCGAATGTCGAGCCCTCGCCCGCCGGCACATACATCGCCGATTGCGCCATCAAACAAAGCAAGCCGACCGTTTTCAAGGCCACCGTCTTACCGCCGGTGTTGGGGCCGGTGATCACGATCGTCTTATAATCGCCTCCCAAACTGAAATCCAGAGGAACCGTCGCCGCCCCATTATTGTATCGCTCCCGCCAGCGCAAAATCGGATGATAGCCGGATTTGATTTCGATTATTCGCTCGCGGCTCAAAATCGGCCTCACGCAATTCAGTTTGATAGCGAATCTCGCCCTTGCCGAAAGCAAATCGATACTCGATAAAATCTCGACGTTTTCTTTCAGGATTTCGATATAGGCGCAGACCTCGTCGGTGAGCCGACGCAATATTCGATAGATCTCCTGTTTTTCGGCGCTCATCAATTCCCGCAACTGATTGTTCTGCTCGATGGCTTCGATCGGCTCTATGAAGTAGGTCGCCCCCGTCGATGAACGATCGTGAATTATTCCCTTTATTTTCGACCGCGAGCTTTCCCTCACCGGCAACACATAGCGGCCGTCCCTGATCGTGTAAACGCTGTCGGAAAGATGACTCGACAGATTCGAGTTCAGGTATTCGGCGAACCGGGCTTCTATTCGCTCCCGCGATTGGGCGATTTCCCGCCGGATTCGCCGAAGTTCGGGCGTCGCCCCGTCTCTGATTTCGTCGGGCGGCTTGATCGATTTTCGAATCGCCGTATCGAGCTCCTCATTATAATGAAGACGGCCGGTCAGGCGATTCAGGTTGACGAATTTTCTGTCGAGCTGAACGAAGCCTTTGGTCACGCTCAAAAATTCTCCAATTTTCAATAACTCCGCCGGTTCGAGAACATCGCCGCTTGAAGCCGCCTTTTCGGCGATCCGGTCGACGTCGTCGAATGCGAGGGACGGCGGCCCGCCATCGGCCTGATAAAGCTCCAGCATTTCGGCCAGGCAATCGAGGTTGTTTTCGATTGTCGCGGTTTCCGTCAGAGGTTCGATCTTGATTCGTTTCGCCGGACTGCTGAAACAAAGGTCGTGAAGCTGCTGGACTATTCGGCCGTACTCCAGCACCTTCAAAGCATGGGAATTCATGGCATCAAGTAATCAGGCACTCCCCGGCTGCCGCCCCGGCCTTATTCCGAACCTTTGGCAAACTCGGTTCGATCACCGAAATATCTATCAAACTGTTCAGCACACCGACATCATTGGACGTCATCCCGAGAATTTCGTTTTTTTCGAGGAATTCCTCGGGATCCTCGGCATAGGTGGCCGCCTTGGATCCGAGTATTCCGCTTTTCACCTCGGGCACGAACTTGGATTTGGAAGGGTGAAGCTGCATGCCCATGTCATAGGTGATCGGAACAATTTTACGAAAAACCGGGGCCATGCTCGATCGGTCGATGGCGCCGTTGAACGACTGAAATCCGGGAAAGAAAATGAACATCAGAAAGAGAAGCGAAAGCACCAACGTCCCCTTGAGCAACCCGAAACCTCCGCCGATTACCCTATCGTATTTTTTCAGCGGAGTGATTTTCACCATTTTGTAGTATAGATGTCCGAGCAATTTCAACAATACCTGCGCAGCCAAAAATATGAGCGCAAAACTGATCAGATAAATAAGGCTCGGGGAAAAGTTGAATCTGCCTGAACCTTTGGCGGCAAGCCAGTCGGCATAGTACACGCCCAGCATGATCGCCAGTATCAGTCCTATGAACGTTGATATTTCCTTGAATGCACCCCGTCGATAGCCGTTGGCGAAGGCCACCACGAGAACGACAATGATAAAAAAGTCAACCCAGTTCAATGATCCCCTCCTTAAAAAACGGTTCAGCCTCCCAGCGACTTCCGCACCAATTCGTTCACCCTGCGGCCGTCGGCCCGCCCCCTGACCTTGGGCATCAGTATCTTCATCACCGCCCCGATATCGGCCGGTGTCGAGGCCTGACATTCGGCTATGGCCGACCGAATCATCGCCAGCAGATTTTCATCGTCGAGCTCGGCCGGCATATATTTTTTGATCACGGCGATTTCCGCAAGTTCGGCGGCGGCCAGATCCTGTCTGCCCGCCTTCTGAAAACTTTCAACCGCCTCGCTCCTCTTCTTGAGGGCGGTCGAAAGCACCGCGATGCATTCCTCGTCGGAAAGTTCATGACCAAGCTCAATCTGTTTATACTTCAAATCCGACTTGAGCATCCGCAACACGCTTAAGCCGACCTTATCGCCGCTTTTCATCGCCAGAGCAAGGTCTTTGACGATAGCATCAGAAATTGCCACTGCGTTCAACCTGCATTCTCTTGCGCGATTTTCTTCTGGCCGCTGCCTGTTTGCGTTTCCTGCGCTCGGAAGGTTTTTCGAAATGCTGATGCTTTTTAATGTCTGACAGAATACCCGCCTTTTCGCAAGATTTGGTAAACCGCTTAAGAGCTTTCTCGAACGATTCGTCCTCTCGGACACGAACACCAGTCACGCATTCAACCCCCTTTCGGTGGTTAGGGTTTGGGATCGCCTGTTTACATTTAACTTAACTTTCGACAAATTAAGAATTTGCATAAAGCTCGTCAAGAAAAATCTGTCTTTTGCGCAAAATATTTACGGAATGCTAACATATTGTCGTATAATAAGTTCACCCGATAATTTCACTAAATCTCCCCGATCGTGATATTCTCTTGTAAATCAATATGTTATAAATCGACGGAAATTGTGGTGTTGATTATCGGCAATGGCAAAAATCGGCAAACACGATCCCCGTTTAGCCGCCGGCGATTTCCCGCATAAATCGTAAGTAACTTTGATAGCGGAACTCGGCTATATCGCCGTCGACAACCGCCTGCTTGATCGCGCAATTCGGCTCGCTTGAATGCAAACAATCGCCGAATTGGCAGCGGCCGCGCAGTCCTTCGAATTCGGGAAAGTAGTTTTGCAGCTCTTTTCCCCTGACAATGCTGATATCGAGGACTTTCAGTCCGGGAGTGTCGATTATCCATCCCCCGCCGGCCAGCGGATACATGACGGCGGCCGACGTCGTATGGACTCCCTTGCCGGTCGCCCGGGAAATCTCGCTCGTCTTCAGGCGCAGGTTCGGGTCGATCGAGTTTATCAGGGTGCTCTTGCCCACTCCGGAATGACCGGTGGCAACCGATATTTTATCCCTCAGAATCTTCGCCACCGCATCGACCCCCTCGCCGCTTGCCGCCGATGTAAAATATACATCACATCCGATTCTTTTCCATGCCTCGAAATATTCGGCGAATTCGGATGGATTCCGCAGATCTATTTTGTTCAAGACAATCACCGGCTTCACTTTTTCTTTTTCGGCTATGACGAGATAGCGATCGACCAATCCCGGTTTGAACTGCGGTTTGGCCGTCGAGCAAATGATAATCAACTGATCGACGTTGGCGGCTATCACCTGGATTTTTCCCTTGTTGAGGATATCGGGGCGCGAAAGGCTGCTCGAGCGCGGCAGTACCGATTCGATCACGGCCACCCCGCTCGGGTCGAGAAAAAACTCGACTAAATCGCCGGCGGCAAGCAGCGAGGATTGCCTTTTTTCTTTCAGCAGACTTTTTTTGAGAGCGGCTCGAAAAATGCGGCCGTCGTGGTGCAACACCGAACTTTTGCCGTGGACGGCCAGAACCCGCCCCTGCAACTTATTCATATTTCAATATAATACGGATTTCCGTGATTTGCAATCGGGGCGATCATGAGCTATCGGCGATTTGTTCCGCCCCTTGCCTTTCTATCGTCAGTTTGTTATTGACAACAGGCCAGCATTGGCCGATAATTCGCCCGGCGGATTTGCTGGATAAAAGGTGATGACTGAACCCGTAAAGAAACTCTTTATTTTCGCCGCGGTATTCGCTGTCGCCGCCGTGATTATATTTTTCATCGCGCCGAAACCTCTGGTCGATGATCATCGGGCAGAACTGCTTCCAGAGGCAAACACCAACGATCCAGCCGTCGCCGAAACACTCAGGGAAATCGATCGCCTGAAAGCTCTTCTGAAAACGCAACCCGATAATATCGAGCATCTGATTCAAATCGGCAATCTGTATTTCGATATCAGCCGCCCGAACGAATCGATAGAATTTTACGAAAAGGCGCTGGCGATTGATCCCCGAAATCCGTTCGTGCTAACCGATTGCGCAGTGATGTACAGCCATCTGGGCCGATTCGACAGATCGATCGGTTATCTCGACAGCGCTCTGGCCATAAAGCCTGATTTGCCTCAGGCATATTTCAACAAAGGGGCCATATTTCTGATGGGGCTGGGTCAAACCGACAGTGCGGTTTCCGCCTGGACCGAATACCTGAAAGTTGCGCCCGATTCGATTCAGGCGAATATTGTCCGCCGCCAAATAGAAGATATCAAGAACGGCCGAATGCCCCGTTTTTGATCAATACTTATCGGCGTGTAAGCGGAAAATTCCGGCGGCTGTAGTGCGAATTAATATGAACATTCTTCCGTATCTGGCGATAAAAATATTCGGGTGATTGCAATGGCCGCCCGGGATATCCGGCAATATCCGGGCGAGTCTGTTTTCGAAAGGAATAAAATGAAAAGATTACTATTTCCGGCACTGGCGCTTGCCGCCGCCGTAATCGGCTGTGACAACAAGGGCATTGATCATGAAGGTCCCCGAGATATATCCATATCGGTGATCCCTCGGGTTGACACCGTCTCATTCGGCGATTCCACCTTGTTCATCGCGCTTGTCTATAACACCAATCAGCGCGCCGTGACATGGTATGTGAACGATGATCCATCCGGCAACGATTCGCTGGGAAATATGACCCCGCTGAACGATACGTCGGCCTATTACCACCCGCCGTTCATCTATGATCAGGTTACATTCGATAGCGTATTGATCAAGGCCCGCAGCAACGCCGATACAACCAAATTCGGAATCGCCGTGGCCAATCTGGTTCATCCGAATTTCGTATTCGTCGACTCGGCCATCGGCAACGATATCAGCGGCAAAGGGACTATTTTTCATCCCTACCGCACGATCACCAAAGGCTTGAGCGTGGTGACCACCGGTCAGACTCTCATCGTCGGCCCGGGCACTTATTCGGCCGCCACCGGCGAAGTCATGCCGCTCACTCCGCCCTATCGGGTCACCCTGAAAGGAAAAGGAATCGATTCGACCCGGGTGTTAGCCCCAACCGGCATAAACATCTCCACTCCGGCCATCCTTCTGCGCAACAATTTGGCCGCCGTGGAAAGCCTGACCGTTATCGGCGGAACGATTACCGGAGTCGGGATTACCATGTCCCCGAATATCGACACCCTGAGCAATTTCGAACTGACTATCCTCGGCTGCCGGGTCACCCAGTGCTTCATCGGCGTGGCGACAAAATCGAATCCCCGTCGTTCAAGCCAGATTCTGCTCTATCAAAGCCAAATTGACAATTGCCGAATCGGGGTCATTTCCACACAGAACGGATATGCCCTGATACAGCAGAATGTTTTCGAGGCCATAGATTCCGCCGGTGTGCTGGTAACTTTGGGTTCGCAGATATTCCTCGGCCAGACATCCGGTCCCAACCTGCCCGGAGAAAACAGCTTTGTTTTCGGTTCCGGCGATGGCTGGTGCGTGATTAATCTCGATACCAGCGACTTTTACGCCCAGATGAACCAATGGCCGGCAACCGACTCGGCGGCGATCGATACGCTCTGGATTTACGACGACGACGAGGATCCGACCAAGGGGACAGTCCATTTCTGGCCGGAGTGATCGGCTCCATTAGGATGGCGTCGAATTCGACGGATCATGCCTGCAAGGCCGGCTGGCGGCCGCTGCAGGCTTTATTCTTTTATGACTTTTTCCCGCCGAGAATCGACAAGGGCGGCGTTTTGGGGAATTTTCGAAACCGCCTGCTCTCTGACGCAGATTTCGGCAATCCCGGAGGTGATCGATTCGAGCCGGCCGAGGATAAGGGCGAATTGCCGGTGAAGAATCGAATCGTCCACGAACTTATCGAGAGAGGCGATGCTGTCGCGGATCGTTCCCTTGAGATTGTCCAGAAGGTCTTTGATCACCTGAAAGGCGGAACAGTGTCCGGCAATCAGCGTTGACGGCGAAAGGGTTTCAAGGCGGGTTTTCAGATTATCGTTCTCAATAATCAGTTTTTCGTAGGCTGTGTAAATTTCGCTTAGCTCGCGGTTTATTTTATTGAGAAGGGTCCATGGGTCGCCGATATCGATATCGAGAAATCCCGCCATCGCCAGCGCCCTGTTTTTCGATTCGCCGACGAAACCGGAATCCGGCGAGGTCATCCCAAGGGAAATCAAAACGCTTTCTTTGATCAGCACATCCGCCGCCGATTGAGGATCCGGGCAATCGATCCAGTTTCCGGCCAATCTGTGGGCCGCATTGACGAAATTCCATATCTCGAGCCGGGCCGGGCTGTCCCGGCCGATATCGCAAGAATGATGATATTCCATCGATTCGGCGAATGTTTCCGGCAATTGCCAGTTTCTGGCGATAAACGCCCCCACCTGACAGTGGTTTGCGCCGAAAATCTCCTCTTCCTTCGGCAAAAGATTCCCGGGTGCCGAATCGCGCAGAACCCGGACGTAGTCTTCGGGAAACATTTCCAGAAAAAATAGTATCCCCAAATCGTGCAGCAAGCCGCAGGCGAAAACCTCTTCGCTCCGGTCAGCCGCAAATTTCGAGGCCAGGTCTCCGCCGATAACGGCTACCTCGAGATTGTGCCGCCAAAAGTCGCGCAAATCTATCAAGCCGGACAGCTCCGAGCCTTTGGTGATATCGAAAATCGTAACCGACAAGGCCAGAGCCTTGACCGCTCTCGTGCCCATGACGCTTATACATTCGGCGATCGTTCCGACCTCATTCCGGCGACGATAAAACGCCGAATTCGCCATGCGCAGCATTTTGGCCGTGAGGGCGATGTCCCGTGAAATCAACCGTGCCAGCGAATCGATGGAACGCTCGTCGTCGATTTCCTTCAAAATCGCCGTCAATACCTGCGGCAGACTGTGGATATTCGTGAACTCCGCCGCTTTTCGGCTAATCGATTCCGGAATCATACCGTGTTGTATTATCGGAAAATAATCCGCCTAATTGAGCGGTCGACCGCTTTATAAGCCGTTGGACCGGCAGGCAAGTTTTCTTAACAGCCGCCCTTTGCGGCGGCTCAGCTCTTCGGCGATCGTCCGTTTGCCGCCGCTATATTCGTCGAATTCAACGGCGATTTCGGCCCGCCGAACCGAGTCCAGAGCGGCGGCCGGGTTTTTCAGTCGATGTTCCCAGAGTTTGGCGGATTCAACCAGCGCCGATATCCCCCTGTCCAACCGCGCCAGTTGCAGATAGGTATCCAAAGCCGCCTCCCAGCGGCAAAGCTTCTTGAAAATATACGCCTTGATTTTCAGCGACTGGATCAGCGTCGGCTTGGATGCAAAAGACGGATTTATTTTTCCGAGCAGGTGCAACGCCTCGCCCAGTCTGCCGGACATGAACAACAATTCGGCTGTCGAGAGGATCAAATCGTCATCGTTGCCGCCTTTTTCGAGCAGGTTGCTTATCGTTTCCGATGCGGCGATCGTCAACTGATGAAGGCTGAGGATATCATCGCGGTTGTGATTGAGAATCGGATAAAGCAGCGTCTCGTCACGATTTTGCAGATAATCGAAAAATATCGACGGTATCATATGCGACGGCACGTCGTCGGTCCGGGCGAATCCCAGAAGCCGTTTCTCGAGATCCACAAGCCGAAAAGAGTCGCAATGCCTTTTCCAGATTCGGCGGCTGCAAAAAAGCATGTCGAGATGAGCCGCCGTTTCCAGCGGAAAATTCAGCCGATTGATTCGGTATCGATTGGCCAGCAATGGCAGGTCGAAACATTTGCCGTTGAAAGAAATCAACTGTCTGCGGCAATCCTCGGCGAACGCCCGGAGCTGGGCCGGCTCTTCGTTGAATTCCCGCATCAAATACTGGCGCACGACCAGTGTGTTTTTTTCCCAAAAACCGGCTCCGATTATGAACGCGTAGGTGCCGGTGCCGCCGGCCAACCCGGTCGTTTCCGTATCGATTATCGCCGCCGCCGCCGGACTGAACGCCTCCAGCGATTTATCGACCAGCGGATTCAGCGAATTCCGCTTGCGGATTTCCGTGCCGCCGTGCCTTGCGCCCGCCGGAATCCGCCAATCGACCACCCACACCTTCCCTGCCAAAGTGTTTCGCAAATAGCCCAGTATTGGAACGTCTTCCCGGCGATTGCGGGAGCTTCTTTTCGGCGATGCCGGAAAATATAGATCAAAACGGGAATCGCCGGCCATGTCTTAATCCAGAAGGGCCAGCGCGGCTTTCGCTTTCGCCGCCGCCAGCGGATGATTTTCCTTGGCGATCATTTTTTTTAGAATCGGTTCGGCTTTGCGAACCTTAGTCATACCTAAAGCATCGGCGACAGCCGTCCGGACTTGCCAGCTTTCGCTTTCGGCAAACCGGCTCAACGTTCTTACACTTTTTTCCGATCCTTTGACGGCCAGCGAAAGTATGGCAAAACACTTGGCGTTGATATCGTCGCTCGAATCGAGATAGGCCGAAACGGGCGCGATGACCGATTCGCCGATCAGCGCAAGCGAGCGCGCCGCGGCGTAGCGCACGCCGTAATAGCGATGGGTCAACACGGCAAGCAGCGCATTGGGATCGATATCTTTTTTGATTTTCCCGCAAGCGGCGGCGGCGGCGGTCGCCACCAACTCGATCGAATCGTTCAGACCGGTCTGAACCGCGGCGGACGCCGCCGGACTGCCGATATTCCCCAGCGCCGTCATCGTCTCCACTCGGGTGCGGAAGTCCCGATGTTGAGCCATTGCCTGCAAAGACCAAACTGCCTTGTCGCTCTTTATTTCGCCCAGACAGCGGATAGCCAGCCTTCTGGCAAAACCGTCATCGCTTCGCAACACGGAGATCAACGATTCGACTGCGCTCTCGCCAATTCCTTTGAATATTTCGGTGATTTCAAGCATCTCCCGGGCGTCCCGCGTATCGAGCTTGGAAAGGAGCCTCGGCACGGCTTTGATTCCGAGGGCGATCAAGGCTTTTCTCGATGGCTCGACCTCGGCCTGAAATCTGATTTCGCCGGAGGAAGCCCTGATAAACAACGAATCGACGATTCGGCCGATCGAATCCGGCGGCGGGAAAGCCTCTTCTGCCGCGGCCACCCCGTATGCAACCGCAATCAACAATACCATTGCGCTTATAAATGTCTTATTGGACATATATCCGCCTATTTATCCATTCCTATTCCCCAAGCGGCTTTGCTCCACCAGGTCGAATCCGCACCTTGACCTCCGGCGTATGAATCGCGTCCGCCCATATCGATCATTATCCCGATCGAGCCGTAATCACGCCGTTCGTTTCCATAACCCTGCGTATTCTTGGCGTCTTTCACCACATAAGCGTCGTTGCCTTGAAGATCTACCAGCAGGCCGTTGCCGTTGGCCGAACCCGCTCCTTGCGATAAATCATAAGCTATGTAATTGTCATCGCCGGCGGCGTCCAAAAGCGCCGCGAAAGATCGATCATGGCCGCAACCCTGCATCAGCCCTTTGCCGAAATAAAGATCGTTGCCCGATCCGTCATATAGGCAACCCAATGTCATGTGCGTACCGCAACCTTGAGCATATTGATATGACAGGTATTTGTCATGGCCGGATTTATCGGAAAGAACCCCGAGCGACCACCAGTAAGAACAGCCCTGGGCAAAAATATCCGATTCATAAACGTCGTTGCCGCCGTTATCGACAAGCAAACCGACACCGCCGGACAAATACGGCCTTATTCCGTAGCCAAAACCCTGCGACAGCGAAAGATAATGGTCGGAATAACGCAGAATATCCTTATATTTGCCGCCGGCCGAATAGCGATCGTTGCCGTCACGATCGTAAAGGACGCCGGCTCCGGCTACGAAACCGAATCCCTGCGAAAACAGCGCCGCCTGATAGATGTCGTTGCCCCCATCGTCGCGTAGAATGCCGAATCCCAAACAGCCGGCCCCCATCGTGAAAGTATCCCCGAAATAGCGATCATCGCCTGATTTGTCCCACCAGATGCCGCCGCCTAGAAGTCCGGCTCCAATGCACCATGACCCGCCGGAGTAAATATCGTCGCCGGCAAAATCAGCCACGATACTCATCCCCAGCGCAAACGGCGAAATTCTCGATCGCTCGAAATTATAGCTGTCGTCGCCGCCGTAGTCCAGAATATACGTCGATTTATGGCCGCCCTCCCGCTGCACCAGATAAGTGTCGTCACCGCCGTAATCGATCACAATAAACAGGTCGCCGTAATAATATTGCGAGGCGGTATCGCCGATGCAGACTTTGCCGTAGGGCGTCGTAAACTCCAGATATTCCCCATCGAATACCGGAGGCGGACCCGAATTCAAGATCGAGTCGCCGATGAAATCCAGAAATTCGAGACAAGCTACGGCCGGAACTCCGGCATCGACATTGCCCAGCAAATCGACGAGCTTTTTCGTCCAGCTCTCCTCATAACGTTGTATCGAATCGAGTTCATCGACGCTGCGGAATTCATCCATGACGTCCTCTTCCAACAATACCGTCAGGCCGAAAATGATGGAATCGAACGTTGCACTTCTTTCCTCCACCACCGTCAGGTTTTGGCGAAGTCTGGTTTCTTTTTGAATGAAATAGGCCAGCCGGTAAAGCGTCCCGAAATCCAGTCCGCCGATATCGCAGTATTCGGCGACGGTGCTTTCCGGCGGAGCCATGACAAACGGCCGGGGCTTGACCGCAGCCGGATAAGGCGACTCCCGAAAAAATCGGAAAACGGTATTTTCGACGGCGGAATCGGCCAGAGTCGAGGCGAACCCCACCAATTCCAGCGGCGATTTCAGGTAGCGATCGACAATCGCCATCCTGAATCCGTCTTTTTCGAGATAGTCGTCTCTAAGTGAAAGATCGGCCGGCGTCATATACAAGCCGGCGAGTGCATCTGCCAGCGCCTCATCAAAACGGGCAAGCACGTTCTTCCCAGCGTCCTCCGCCTGAACGACGGCCGCTGCGGCAATCCAAATCAGTATGATTTTTTTCATGCCGCATATTAGCATCGAAAGAGGACGATGTCAAAGGGAGAAATGCGGTCTTCCGAAATCAGTACAAACCGTATTTGGCGATTCGGTCACGCAGGGTGTTGCGCGATATGCCCAAAAGTTCGGCCGAGCGAACCTGATTCGATCGGGTATATTTCAGCGCCGCCGAAATCATGGCCTTCTCGAGCGCCGAATTGAGATGCTGATAAATATGATCCCCGGAAATGTTCACGATTTTCTCGAAATTGCGGTCGATCATCTCCGAAAACATCTTGCAATAGTCTTCCTCGATCGAAGAAAGATCGATCTCCACTTTTTCGGTTTCCCCGGAAAGCGCCGGAAAATGCTCCGGCAGAAGCGTCTCCCCTTTGGACATCACCACCGCCGTGTGGATATTGTTCTCCAGCTCGCGGACGTTGCCCGGCCATGGACAGCGCATCAGACCCTCCATCGCCTCTTTTGAAATGCTCAATATCTGGCGATTGGTCTGTCTGGCGTATTGGTGGATGAAATGTTCGACGAGAAGCGGTATATCGGCGCGGCGTTCGCGCAAAGGCGGCAGATAGATCGATACGACCTTCAGCCGGTAGTATAAATCGACCCGGAAAGTCCCCTCTTTGATCATATTCACCAGCGATTTGTTGGTGGCCGCTATCACCCGAACATCGACTTTGATCGTCTGATTACCGCCGATCCGTTCGAATTCCTGTTCCTGCAGAACCCGCAGCACTTTGCTTTGGGTCAAAAGCGACATATCGGCGACTTCATCGAGGAATATCGTGCCGGCGTTGCACTGCTCGAATTTACCGAGTTTACGCGTATAAGCGCCGGTGAAAGCGCCTTTTTCATGGCCGAACAGCTCGGATTCGAGCAGAGTTTCGGGAAGGGCCGCGCAATTGACCGAAAGAAACGGCTTATCGCTTCTGAGCGAATTGGCGTAAATTGCCTTGGCCACCAGCTCCTTACCTGTGCCCGATTCACCCATCACAAGCACCGACGCATCGGTGGCGGCGACCTGACCGATTATTTTGGCTATCTCCATCATCTCGGGAGTCCGCCCGATTATGATGCCGTCGACCGCTTTGGGAACGACCGAAAACGACGACAACCCCCGCATCGGCGGAGTCCGTTTGACCAATCGATTCACGATCCCAATCAGCCGATCGATATCGAACGGCTTGGTGACGAATTCGTGCGCCCCCAGCTTCATCGCCTCGATCGCGGCGTCGGTCGAAACATAGCCGGTCATCACCAGCACCGGCAGCTCGCGCATCTTCGTTTTGATTTTGCGCAGAATCTCCATTCCGGAAAAATCGGGAAGGTTGACATCCAGCATGACCAGATTGAACTCGCCGCCGAATGCCTTTTCCAGCGCTTCCTGACCGTTTCGGGCGATCTCGAGTTCGTAGCGAAACCCGGCAAAACATTCGCGCAGCGCCTTGATGACGTTTTCGTCATCATCGACAAGCAGAATTTTCGCCAATGCCGGTTTCGCTTCGGCCGTCGCAATTTGATTTTTTTCGTTCATACGGCGAAGTCTCAAGACGGACCGCCGCCCCGACGGCGGATTCGGCCCTAATCTCCTGACATTGTATCGGCAGAAACGGGCCGCTTATGCACTTTACTCAAAAAAATGTTACGCGACAATAAATTGGAGGAAATGAAGATCTATCAAATCAGAACCTGAAAGGCGCCCGGTTTTCCAAATGGGACTTGACCGTAAGCACAAGCTCGTTAAGCGATGAACACGGCTTCAGCGGCGGAACCAGCGATCGGGCGAATACCTTTCCATATTCTTTCGTGACAAGCCGCTGATCGAGGACAACCACGCATCCGGTATCGGTCTTTTTGCGGATAAGCCGTCCGAACCCTTGGCGGAACTTTATCACCGCCTCCGGCAACGAATATTCCATGAAAGGATTGCCGCCGGCGACCTGAATCCGGTCAAGGTTGGCTTTCGTCCATGGTCGGTCGGGCACGGCAAAAGGCAGGCGAACGATCACCAGCAGTTCAAGCTCTTCACCGGGAAGATCGACCCCTTCCCAGAAGCTGTCGGTGCCGAACAGGATACCCAGTTTCGAGTCGTGGAATCTGGCCAGCAACCGCGAGGCGCTCTGACTGCCGTCTTGAACGAACAGCTCGAACCCTGATTGCATCATCTTCTGCCCCACCTGATCCACAACCGACAGCAGGTTCTTGTAAGCGGTAAAAAGAATCATGCCGTTGACACGGGCGGCCTCGAACAACTGCAATATCGTTTCACCGGCCCTTCGGTCAAAATCGTCGGCTGTCGGCGGCGGCAGGAAGGCGCAGCCGCAGAATGATATGTTTTTTTTCAGGTCGAACGGGCTGTCGAATGCCTTTTCGAAAGTCCTGTGGGCGTTGTCCAAGTCGAGACCCAGCCGCTGTTTGCAGAAACCGAAATCGCCGGCCACCGAAAGGGTCGCCGAACTCAACACCAGAGTCTTGAGCTGGCCGTAAAATTTTTTGTCCAATATTTTGCCGACTTCCAACGGCGAGCAGGCCAGTCTTGCCTCGCCCTTCTTGACGGGCTCGATCCAATAGACATAATCTTCGTTGTCGGCCGCGACAAGAAACTCGATCGCCTGCCGGCGTTCTTTGATATCGGCGGCAAGCGACCTTGCTCTTATCGAAAGTTCGACCCTATCTTTGAGACCATCGAATCCGTCTAACAAATCCGCCAGATCGCCGAGCGCGGATTCCAGCTCCCGCAAGGCTTGCGTAAATTCCTCCATGACCGATGAAGGCACCAATTTGTCGAGTTCGCGATAGCTCACTTCCTTTCCGTAAAACTCCTCGGCCTTGTCCGCCGCCACGGCGGCGCTCAGCCTTTCGAAAAACGCGCTGCAACCAGCGCGCGCCCTCGCCAGCACCCGCTGGACTCTCGATATCTCTTTGCTGGCATTTCTGGTGTCCTCACGATCGAGAGTCAGCGCCCTGAGCTTGGCCAACGCCAGAAATCCGGTCTCGACCGGTTTTATCGTGAATATCTGATTGAATAGCGTCAGGAATTGGGCGAAATTGGCCTCAGGCCCCAGATACGATGCCGCTATCTTCTCGAGATTGTGCGCTTCATCAAGAACCGCATGCCCCGTCGCCGGCAGCAGTTCCCCGCCGGCCGCAAAATCGGCGAACAGCAGGTGGTGATTCACTATCTTGACTTGGGCCGTCTGGCTCTCATTTTTGATACGAAACAAAAAACAACGCTCGTAATAACGGCAGCTTTTGCCGAGGCAAAAAGTTCCTTCGCAGGACGATCGCGCCCAGAGATAGCGCCAGCGCGACGGGGCGAAACCGGTGTTTTCGGCGATATCACCGGTTCGGGTCATTTCGGCCCAGCCGACAAGCGCCATCAGCGCCAGCCGCTCCTCAGGCCCGAAAGAAGCAATCGCCTCGTTGATCAATTCGTAATACTTGAACAGGCAAAGGTAGTTCGCCCGCCCTTTCAAAAGCACCGCCTTGAATTCTCGCCCCAAAGCCTTGCGGACTATTGGTATGTCCTTGCCGAAAAGCTGATCCTGAAGGCTTTTCGTGGCGGTCGAAATCAAAACGCTTTCGCCGTTGGGGATCGCCCAGCTAAGCGCTCCCACAAGATAGGCGATCGATTTTCCTATGCCGGTCGGCGCCTCGGCCAGAAAAAACTCCGAACGATTGAACGCCCCCGCGACTTCCCTGGCCATTTCCAATTGCTGCGGCCGCTCTTCGTAATCGGCCAGCAAGCCCCGTAATTTTTCCTCAAAAATCGAATCGACCTCGTCCGGGTCGATTTCCCGATAATCGGACGAACGTTCCGGTTCGATCCCCGGGATTACGTTATCCCCGAGATCGCATTGATAATCGATCGGCTTGGGCAACGTGCGGGCTGCGTTTTCCAGCGATGACATCACCGCCCCCCGCAACGCCAGCCCAAAAATCAGCCCGGCCGCGATCGTCTGAATATTTTTGGGCATGGCGACAAGCCCCGCCAACTCATAGCGGTAGATCTCGGAAGTGGCCATGGCGTCATCGAGCGCGCGATGGACGGGCGGATCGGCAAGCCCAGCAAACTCGGCCAAATAAGCCAGTGAATATCCTTTCAGACCCGGCCAGACCAATCTGGCCAGAGCCGCCGTATCGATAAACTGGTTGTCCACGACATACTGCAGATTCGCCGACAAATACGGCCGCAAAAATGAGATGTCGAATCGGATATTATGGCCAACCACAATCCCGCAATCGCCGATAAACGATTCCAGTTCCGGCTTTATGTCCTCAAACGAGGGGGCATCTTTCAACATCGAATCGGTTATCCCCGTAAGATTGATTATTTCCTGAGAAAGCGTTCGATCAGGATTCACCAAACGGCTGAACTTGCCGGTCATGATCCCCTTTTCATATTTGACCGCCCCGATTTCGATTATCCGATCCGATTCCGGGTCGATACCGGTGGTCTCGAGATCCAAACAAACGTAACTGTCAAGCCGGATATGCATCGCTCTCGATATTTTTGATTGGTTCTACCTGAGTATGAATGGAATCGCTTCTATCGCGACGCAAAGTCCGCCACGTCGAACGCAGATGTTCCGACCATCGTTGGCGGCTCTCGCCGGCGCACTTTTCACATCCTCGCGCCGTAGGCGTTGACGATCTCGGCCGCCAGCTTCCTGCCGAGGTCGTTCAAAGACTCGCCGACCGCTTTCTTTATTTCCGAATCGAGTTTCTTGTCGTTTCCGGCGCGGGCGATACTCGACAGGCCGCTCAATTCGATAACTCGCGAACCGATTCTACCTACAGCATAATCCTCAAAAACCACTTTGATGCTCACGGCGCACTGGATCACCGGCGCACCCTCCGAAGACTGCAACGTCCGCATCCGGCAATCAGCCTCCTCCAATCGCAGCAGACAGCGCAGCCCCTTCGATTTTCCCGTCTGCGGCCGAATGCCGTCGTATATCTCCGATTTTTCGAAAACGGTGTTTCCGACATCCGCCAGAAGTTGACGGATTCCTTTTCCGAGCAATACTTGCTTCTTCGCCGGAGGCGAAAGCTCCGCGCCAACCTCAACGACCTTTGAGGAAACGTTTTTGCTTACGACAAAAACGCCTTTACCGGTTATTTTGCTTTGGGCCATATCCGGCCAGTAGAAACTCGGCCGCGGCATTATATAACCGGCGCAGGCAACCGCCAGCAGCGGCGCCAACAACGCCCAGCGAAGTTTCTTTGAAATTCGCCGATTCACCGAATTCCCTGCATGACTATTCGAGCGATTCAAAGACCCGTTCGATTTTCTTTTCGATTTCGGCGGCCAGCGGCTCGAGCGCCGGATTGCCGACGGCGCGCATGGTCACCGATGGCTTGACCATGGCGAAATAGGTGTCGCCGTCTTTCTCATAAACTATCGCGTTGCACGGCATCAACAGCCCGATCGCCGTCTCCGCCTGCAATGCCTTAAAGGCGAACGGCGGATTGCAAGCGCCCAATATTTTGTAGCGGGGAAATTCGACATCGAGTTTCTTTTTCAATGTCTGGCTGACGTCGATTTCGGTAAGTATTCCGAAACCTTCCAGCTTCAATTTTTCCGCCACTGCTTCGAGGGCGCTGTCGAAATCGAGTTTGAGCTTTTTCTGGAATCCATAGTTTATCATAAGCCTTCCTCTTATTTTTCAATATTACGCAATATCGTCCCTTTATCAAGCGCAATATTCCCGCGCCTTGCGAAAATCGGCAGCCCAAGATCGCCTTGGCGTCTTCGGTTCGTTGCTTTATCAACCCGGTTATGCCTGTGGAAAGATAAATGCCACCCCGCAGAATCGAACTGCGGACACACGGATTTTCAGTCCGTTGCTCTACCAACTGAGCTAGGGTGGCAGGCAAAAGTCTTATTCGGACTTCCCGCTTTCGCGTTCGCCGCCTTATCGGTAACCCGATTATCGGCGGTAATGTCGCTATATTAAGCGGCGGTATCGTTCGGGTCAAGCGCTTTTATGCGAAAACTATGGCAATTCCGCCGATTCGGCCAAGCAATTCTAATCGCTGTTGACATTTTATCCGCCTTTAAGGATAATACGGGCATGACAAAATCAACAACCGCCCTGACCGCGGCGGCCGTCTTGATTTCGGTCGTTGCCGGATATTGCCAGCGCGGCGGCTACTTGAACCGGCCGGAAAGCTACAGCCGGCGTTCTTTCTATGTTCTTGCCGGCTGGACCGGCGGCCCCCATTTCACCAAATTCGTAGAGTGGGCGAACACCTATTATGAAACGACTTTCCTGACCGACGATCGAATCGATGATTTCGGCGGCGGGCTGTCGTTCTGCGCCGGTTTAAGTCACCGTTTCGCCCGGCATTTGGCGCTCGATTTCGATTTCGCTTTGCACTCCGTTTCGACGAGCAAACTCTATATCAATCACAATCCGGCGATCCCGATTTCCGATCAGGCGCAAGAACTCGATATGAACGTGGCCGAATTTTCAGCCTCCCTGCCGGTGATCTTTCAATTCTCGCCGAATCAGCCGCTCGTTCCGTTTTTGGCGATCGGCATTTCCGCATTCTCGATCAGGCTCGACCACGCCATTGATTACAATATCCGCCATACTAAAGTGGCGCTGGCCGCCGGTTTTTCGGCGGGAACTCAGATCCGGCTCGATAACAGGCTGTCGCTGAATGCCCGCGGCCGATGGACGGCCGGAAAAACCACGATGCCGGTCTCGGCAATCTACGGGCAGCCGGATAGGTTTCAATTGAACTTGGCCACTTCACAATTTTTAATCGGGATCCTGTACGGAATCGATTGATTCGATATGGCTGAACAAGGATTTTCGGGCGAATTTGAAGTCGAGATTTTGCAAATTGGTTCTGTTTTTGTTGCCGGCTGCGGCGGTTTTTTGCTGCGCCAGAAAACCGGCTGTTGAATCGAGGGTAACGCCGATTGCGATTCGGCTGCGGCCATACGACGTTGCGGCAATACCCGGAGATCAAACCGCCCGCCTGCTCTGGAAAATCGATCGCCTGCCCGATGTTCCGATACACGGTTACAATGTTGAACTGGCCGATTCCCCCGAAGGTCCTTGGACTGCTTATCTCCGCCTGCCTTATCCGGGAGACACCGACGGCGACATTTTCCGGGAATCGATCGAGCTGGAAAACTTGACCAACGGCCGAAAATATTTCGCCAGAGTGAAAACGATTATCCGCGACAGTCTCGACAGCGAGCCGTCGGAAATCGTTTCGTTCGTTCCTTTCGGAAAAGGGACTCTGGAAATCTCCACCGACCTGAATTCGGATGCGGCGGGGTTCAGTTTCCGCAAAAAACTTCTTCTTCCCGCAAAAGATTACGACAACGACTTGTATTTTTTCTTCAACGAATCGCGGAAAGGTATAGCCAGCCCCTCTCTGTTGCATCCCAGCCTCAGACAGACTCTGATCGCCCGGGGCGAATCTGAATCGAGTAGCGGCTGGGAATTCAAGCTCAGCCAGCCGTTCGAAAACGGCGCGGTTTATACTCTCAAAACCGCCGACGGCGCCACGGTGAAACTGCTGATTAAGGGAATTACCCGAAAAAACGGTATAAATCACATCGTGGCCGATTACGAATTTCATCCGGGACCGGTCGGCCGCTGAATTGTGCTGCCATTATATGAAATAATTTTGATCAGCATCGGCCTCGGCTCCGATGCTTTCAGCGTGGCTTTGGCGGCGGGCGCTCAAGGTTTTACGGCGCGACGGGTTTTTCGGCTGGCCTGGCATTTCGGCTTGTTTCAGTTCATGATGCCGGTATTCGGCTGGCTGGTAGGCGAAACGGCGGCAAAATATATCGGCGGATACGGCCGCTGGTTCGTATTATTGCTTTTGGCGGGGATCGGAATTCGGATGATAATCGACGGCTTGAAAAACAGCCCGGAGAAGCCTCCCGACCTTTCGCGGGGCCTGAAAATGGTAGGGTTGGCGATCGGCACCAGCCTCGATGCGCTCGGTGTCGGTTTCGGCTTCGGTCTTCTCGAAATATCGATCTGGAGGCCGGCGGTCATAATCGGCGTAATCTGCATGATCATGACCACGGCCGGCCTTTATCTCGGCGTGAGACTTCACCGTTACTTGGGACAGCGGGCGATGATACTCGGGGGGGTTATCTTGATCGCCATCGGCGTGAAAATGGTGCTCTGAGCGAACAATTCGGCTGGAATCGATACTTCATTTTAGCAAAACCATTTTTTTCGGGCGGTCGCTCTTGTTCCCTTTGATTTTATAGAAATATACTCCGGCGGCCGCTTCCTCGCCGTGGTCGTCTCTGCCGTCCCAGATTACCGTTTCAGTTCGGCCGCCGTCAAGCTGGAATGTCCTGACCCGGACACCTCTGATGTCGTAGATTACCAGTTCGGCCGGCTCTTCCACCCGGACCTCGATCGCCGTCGAGGAATTGAACGGATTCGGAAAATTCCTGCCAAGCTCGATATCGCCCGGGGTTTTTCGAGGCCGATCCCCGATACCAGTGAGATTCGGATACATCCAGAACGCCTGCTGGGCCTGAGCCGCCAACTCGGTGAGGGAATTGCCCGTTACAAACGCGAAAGCGACCACTTCGGAATCACCGGCGGCGATATCGTAGGGTCCGACTGTGATGATATGTGAATAATTCCCCGGCGTCGTATAGCTGATTTGCACGAACCCCTCGCTCATAAACTGCAATTTTCGGCTGTCGGGGAAACCGTCCTCGAAATCAAGGCTGTTGGCGATAGCTCTATAGGAGCTTGCCGGCGAGGTTATCGGCCTCACGCCCACACAGCGACCGGTCGGTAGATCCATGATATAACCCAGCGATAACGAATCTAAGTAACCGACCACGTCATCGTTGCCCGATGTCAACGGTAAATCCCAGTCGCAGTAAATCGCCGCTCTCAAACCGCTCAACGGCAGCTGACCGTAATTGCTGATCGTGAATTCAGTCAGGACGAATTTATGATTGCCGTTCCAGGCGAAACATTTTTGGGAAACACCCACTCCCAGCGGGTATTCCGCCGCCGAATCGGAATAGGCGGCGTAACCGTCATAATCGGCGTATATTCCCGGGGCTACGACCCGCGGCAGATTGTTGGCCAGAGGTTTGAAATCGTTATCGGGGATGTTCGCCTCGTTGCGGGCGCCGTCGGAAATCCGGCCGACCGCGCCTATGAGCAACGATGACTCTTTGAGAAAATCGATTCCACCGACCGGATAGCGGAATCCCCGGCCGCCGCGCGGATTGAACGAGCCGTCGCCGAGACCGAATTGACCGAAATTGGAAAAGCTCATTTCCAGACTATCGGTGGCGATCGTGGCGATGGTTTCGGCCTGCCCATCGATAACGACGGCCTCGAACGCGAATCTCTGCCGCCAAGAACCGCTGGCGAATTCGAGCAGGAAACGCAGCGTCTCCCCCGGAACGGCCGCCTCGGAGATGCCGATCCGGAAACCGTCTATGCGCAGCGTGTCGAATCGCGCCCGATTGCCCAGATTCAAAAAATTATCGGTTATTTGAACATGCTGGTTATCCGATGACAAAGTCGCCTGAACTTGACCGACCGAACCGATATTTTCCAGAATCAGCCGCAGCCGCAGCGATTCACCGGGTTCGGGACGGTCGTCGCGACCGTCATAAGTCCTGCAGGAGATTACATGAATGAACGGATTCGCCGGCGGCGGCATGTTATATAATGACCGCAATATGTTAAGCTTCCCGTAGCCGTAGTCGTTGTCATCCCCCGGTGAACCGAGATCGTCGGCACCGTATAGAAGGGCCGCTTTCACCTGATTGACGGAAGCCTGCGGATTGAATTGCCGGAGAAGAGCCACCGCTCCGGCCACATGCGGCGTCGCCATCGACGTGCCCGACATAGTGCGATACCCACCGTTGCGGTCGCACGACCTGATGCCGACACCGGGCGCCGTCAATTCCGGTTTGATCGTGCTGCTATCGCATCCTGACGGCCCTCTCGAGGAGAAATTTGCGATTTGTCCCGTCGCGCCGTTCAGGGCACCTATCGCCATGCAGTTGTAAGGCGAGGCTATTCTGTCGGCGGGTGTCCTTATCGTGCGGGCATAGGGACCTTCGTTGCCCGCCGCAAACAGACAGACGACTCCGGCCGCCTCGACATTGTCTATGGCATCCCAAAAAGTCGGATCGCAGCCGCCGAGGTATCCCGCCGGCACTCCCCAGGAGTTGTTTATGACGTCGGGAACATCGTCCAGCGTCTGCGGATTGCCGTCGGGATCCGCCGCCCATTGGAAAGCGGCCAGTATATCCGCCACCGTCCGCGCAAAACCGCCGCCGCGATCGACCACTCCCGCCGCTATCCATTGCGATTCGAACGCCACCCCCACGGTATCGGCTCCGTTCATACCGGTGATCGTCCCCATCGTGTGCGTACCGTGGCCGTGATTATCAATCGGAAAAGTCGTGTTCGTATACGGATCGAACCAGCAAGCGGCCGCCGGCGCCCCGTTGGCGCCGCGCCAGCGCGCGGCAAGCGCCGGATGATTACCGTTCACGCCGGTGTCGAAATTGCAGACGATTCTGCCGGCCCCTTTTAGTCCCATCGACCAAGCCGTGCGGGCGCCGATATCGCAAAGTCCCGGTTCCGCCGCGGAAATCGAGGTTATCGCCTCACCCGAATCGACAGGTTCGACAAGCATGATTTCGGAGTTCTCGGCGACGATTTCCACATCCGGATGCTCCGCCAATTCCCTGATAAACTCGGCGTCACCCCGCACGTAAATGCAATTGCTGATCCAAAATGATTTATGCTCTTTGATTCTTTTCCCCGCCGACTTGATTATTTCCAGAATCGCTGCCTGCGAACGCCGCGAGTTCGACTGTAATGCCTCAATCACCCGCGCGTGGGCAGCCGGATTTCCCCCCGCCATTTCCGAATCGCCGATCGTCTTGCTCAATTCCGCCGGGTCTTTCAGCTTAACGATAGCCGAAACCTCGCCGACCGCGCTTTGCAGCGAGGCGGAGATGTCGGCGGCGCTTGACCGTGATCCTATCAAAAACAAAGCAATGAAAATTATTGTTTTTTTCATGACCTATCCTCTTGCCGGCCCAAAATGCAAAGGACAGGCCGAATCAAGGCAAATAAATCCGCTTGAGCCCTCAGTGTTGCTTTTTGTGTATCAATGATTTACCAGACCGCAAATGGCGGGTTGTCCGGTTGTCGTCGGCTGCGGCCGATGTTGAGCAGGCCTTTGCATAATATTTACTGTAACAGGACGGCGACTTGCAATCGAACGAAGAGCAAATAAAAAGCCCCCGGTGAAAGATTTCTCCGGGGGCCGCTTAAAAAAACGGAATCGTCAGCGAATCAAAACCATTTTGCCGGTATCGATCTGTTCAGTCGAACTGAGTTTATAGAAATAGACTCCCGATCCGACTTCCTTACCCTGCATATCCTTGCCGTCCCAAGTTACCCGCTGGATGCCCGGTGCGACATCGCCGGCAAAAACCGATTTCACGAGTTGGCCGGCCACGTTGAACACCTCCACCGTCACCCTGCCCGCCTTGGGAGCCAGAAATCTGATCTCCGTCGATGGGTTGAACGGATTGGGATAATTGCCGATCAATTCGAATCTCGCCGGAGTGACTCCATCGGGACCGATTTCCTCGATACCGGTAGGAGTAGCGACCACCGTGCGCATCATCCATTCGCCGTTAGTGACCGCATTCCAGCCGAGACTGTCATGATACCAGTACGATCTTGCCTGAGTAGCGCTCGTATCGAGCCCTACGCCCGGATCATCAGGCGAATCCGGCATCCAATGCAGCACCAAAAAGAAGCTGCCGCTGTTTATGCGCGGACCCGGAAGCCAATTGGCGATTGCCCAGTCATGTCCCGGACCTCTGGTGCATTCGATTTCCTCGCCTCCCGGCAAGACATTGCCCGGCCTTCCCGCGGAAACAGCGTTAAGCGTCAGTCCGATCGGGCTGTCGCCGTTGACATAGGCGCGGGCCAGAAGCACGTCGACCGGATAGGTCGTCGGGGTCATCCTGATAGCGAAAGCGTTGTTATAGAATGTATCCGTAACGATATAGAATCTGTCGGCGGTGCCGTCGTCATAGGCCAGCTCACGGCCCCGGACGATCGTCATCATGAGCGGCGCCGCCGGTCCTCCGGCCGGATACATCCCGCGATTTTGATTCGGCGAATTATCGCGGGCGCTGATGAAATAGCGGATCATGGTATTCTCCGGCTGGCCGGGGATAAATCCGCGCCAGAGATTGCCCGAAACCACGGTCATCGCCACACTGTCGTAGGTTGTGCCGTTAAGAGAGTAATGAACGAAAGCGGAGCCGACCCCGGCGGCATCGGTGATGGTCGCTTCAACCGGGTGATCCCCCTCATAGGAGAATCCAAGCACGCGCCAGTTATGACTTATCGTCGGCGGAACGGCATCGGCGCCGTAATAGCGGACGTACGCCCGGAAATTGAAATCGTTGCTGGGAAGCGCGGTCCAGGTTTGATCGGTGGGCCTTTTATATCTCGACCGCTGCGTGCCGCCGTCGTTGTCGGCGGTCACCCACGGCGGCGGAGCCTGGGAATATTCGACCGCGATATGGAAATCGGAAGCTCCCATATCCAGCCTTGGATTGATATTGATCCTCTGGTAAGTGATACCGCCGTTCAAAGTCACCGTGAACGGAGTTCTGAGATCGTGGCCGGGAATGCCGCCGCTGTCGCTGTAAACGTGAATCAACGCCGGCCCGGGCGCCTGATAGGATACGACCTCGATATAGCTGAGCGTACAGGCCTGAAGCGGAGTGAAACGAACGGCGAATTTGGTCCCCACGGCGGTCAGGTTCGGGAAATAAACCGCGGGGGCGCCGTCATAGGATATTCTGTCCTCCGTCGCTTCCAGCGGCACCGGATTGGTATCCACGATAAAGCCGTCGATAGCCCGGCTGTAAACCGGACTGACTTCGTCGGCCCCGGCGATCGCCGCCGCCCCGATCACTAGGATTAAGCACAATAACATCTTTCTCGTCATCTGTTCTCCTTTTAGAAAAAGTTAATTGGCATCGGTTAAAATAGCCCTTTAATCCGGTAAATCATTATGCAAACTATATGCCCCCAAAATATTGACATATCCGAACCTAGATTTGTTCCGAAACCTTGGCAATACCTCTATGACCCGCATATAGATATGAATCTCGCAATCGCCGGGCCGCCAGTGGCGGATAATGCTCGCGTTCTGTTTTTTTTGCTAAGTCGGTCGGCCAATCTATGCAACCAAATTCAACTGTATCTCACCAACGCCAAGGTAAACAAACTTCATATTTCAGTCAAGGGAATTTGATTGGCTGAGAATTCGGGAATATCTCCGGTGACGGCTATCGTCAGTCCAGCCGATAAAAGCGGGCGAACCGCCGACCATTCTCCCCATACATCAAGATTTCCGGCGGAAAAAACGTTCGCCTCATCGCCTCTTTTGATGCCGGCAATTCGCGGAAAGGCCGGATGATGCCGGCGCCCGGTGAATATCGAAACGACAGGAATATTACAAAAGTATCATGCTGATAGTTTTCCGCGGCTCATTTCCCGAATAAAAAAGCACCCCGGAAGCGGATGCCCGGGGTGCCTCAAAATTAAATCCGGAAACGTCTACTTGATCATCACCATCTTGCGCGTCTGGATCTGATCCTCCGCTTTCATCTTGTAGAAATAAACTCCGGAAGCGGCCGTCCCACCGTCGTCGGTGCGGCTGTCCCAGACGATCCTGTGTATGCCGGCGTTGACATCTCCGTCATAAAGCGACCGGATCTTCTGGCCGGTGATGTTGTAAATATCAATCGAAACCCGGCCGGCCTTGGCGATATCGAAAGTGATTTCGGTACTGGCGTTGAACGGATTGGGATAGTTCTGATGGAGATGGAACACCGACGGCATGCCGGGCGTTTCCTCGATTCCGACCCATTCGTCAACCACCACTCTCAAAGCGGCATCCTGCGAATCGCGGTCGCGTGAAGTGGCATACGAGGTCGTATATTCCCAGCCTCTATAGGAATACGGCCCGACCTGATCGACACCCTGGTAATTCCCCACGCCGCCGGAAAGCATCGAGACGAAGAATTTCGTATTGGCGGGCATTCTGATCGGCGGCGCAATCTGGAATTGCATCCACGCGGTATCCGCCCGTTGAACCGTATCAGCCCAGAGAATGTTACTCAAGTCAGGATCACCGTTGGCATCGGCGCCGAGAACATATAGATAATAAGGACTCGTTCCATTACTCATGATCGCGTTCTGCATATGCGTGATTAAGACCGGCACCGGCAATTCGAACTCGTTGGCCCAGCCACCGCCGCCGCCCTGCCAAGAGACGAAATTCTCGATCGTGTCGCTGACGTAACCGATAACCGCTCCGGGGAAACGGAACGAGCGCATCTCGCAAGTATCGCGGTTATTCGGACTGTATTGATCGGTCAGCATCGTCCGGAAAATCACCGAATAGAGGTCGCTACCGGTAGCCGAAGAATCGGGAATCGTATCGGGGAATACGGCCCAGACCTCGTTGCCGCGCCGTAACGAATCGGCAAGGGTGATGGTTTTGTTGTAGAAATTCAGAAATCCCTTTTTGATAGTGCAGTTCACTTGGAAAGGACCGACATTAACCGTCCCGTAATTCTTGATCAGCGCCTTGGGCGTGAACGGTCTGTTTATCTGGCAAAATACCCCTTGCGAACCGGCATTCATGCTTCCCTTGACACCGACATCGGTGAAATTGAACGGCCGCGGCGTCGCATGGAAACGGATCACCAGACCGTCATGCGGCCGCCTGTCGGCCGGCGCCCAGTTCGACATGTAATTCAGCCCGTTCCGGCCGAGAAGGTCTTCGATTCCGATCTGCGATGAATAGGTGGGAGTGCCGCCCTGATTGTCGAAATTGCCGATTTGCACGCCGTATTGGAACGTCAGCGCCGAATCGTTCTTGGTCAGGATAAGCTGGAAAGTGTGCAACGATGTCGGCCTGTCCCACTCGCGCACATTCACCCAAGACACGACCATTGAATCGACGTTGTTGGTGTAGTAATAGCAATGAGGATTACTGCTCTGGATCGTGAAATCAAGATCCCCAGCCAACGGAGCAACCAGATCATTCGGCTGCGAGGGCGATGGAATCACGGCGAACTGCTGGGCATACAGGGCGTTCGACGAGAACGAAATATAGCCGTTCGACCCCAGCCAGAAACGGTTGACCGTATACCAGTAATACGGGAAATCGAAACCAATTGGGAAAGGCCCCACAACGTTATCGTCCTGCAATCCCTGAACGTCGATACCGATCTGGGATATGTCAACCCAGCGATACACCGGGCTGCCGCCGTTGTCGTTATCGACCCAGGTGTAACCGAAACTGTCCGGCCGGGCGCTCGAATCGGCCGGCACCGGCAGTATCGGGGCCATAAACGTATTCAAAGCCGCATTGGCCGCAACCGCCGCAGCCAGAATAAAGATACAAACCACTAGCTTTTTCATTTTTTTGAAACCTCCTGATTATTTTATTAAAATTGCTGAATTGTCAGTTTTGAATCGCTCGCAAGCACCTCCTTAATTTGGGAACCGTGCAGCCCCCGGGCTTGTGTCTATTTTCTTCAAATTTATCTGTTTTTGATTCAATCCCTAAATAAGTCAATCCCCTTGCGCCCGAAAAACCGCAATATTTTGCATGTTTTAGGTCAATTAAATTTACTTAAAAACCCGTAAAAGTCAAGCCAATTCACCATAAAAACACCTTACACCCACCCTAAGTCGCTAATTGCCATAAACGACTCTATTGTTTTGCAAACAAGTGGAAAACCTGCTGCAAAACCTCATTAAATAAAATATATCATATTCTTTGCCATCCGCACACGAAAAAATAATCATCGAATA